>Ga0209541_10004494_pt1 | contig 24716 bp, 18 predicted proteins | sample RifCSPlowO2_01_FD_184027 | JGI IMG/M metagenome (GOLD analysis project Ga0209541, IMG submission 184027) | Groundwater microbial communities from Rifle, Colorado - Rifle CSP2_plank lowO2_0.1 (SPAdes) (version 2) | ecosystem: Environmental > Aquatic > Deep subsurface > Groundwater | place... | reverse complement strand
GCCCGTTGGCCGAAAGGCGATGTCCGAGCGAATGCGAGGATTTCGCCAGCGAGCCCTGCGAGCGATTTCGGCCGACTAGGATATATCCGAACTCGTGGTAATTATGCTTTAAATGAGCTATAATTTCAATGGTTACTTCCATTCACAAGAAAGGCACATAAAAATCCCCCAATCTGTCGGGGGATTTTTAATTATGCGGTTACGACACTCACAAATTTTGCGGTGCGTAAACGGCCGTCAAAGCGTTTCCGTTTCCGCGTGGCAAATTTCACTTTGCCGTTGATAAGCGCGTAGAGCGTATCGTCACCACCGCGTTTCACGTTCACGCCCGGGTGAATCCGCGAGCCGCGCTGGCGCACAATGATTGCGCCGGCATGGCAGATTTGTCCGTCATGTAATTTAACGCCAAGGCGTTTTGAGGCGGAATCGCGGCCCAGTTTAGTAGACCCTCCCGCTTTTCTATGTGCCATACAAATTGATTATTGAAATGATGGAAAGAGTATAGCGTAGGTTGCCCGCGCGTGTCAAGATGCTGTCAGGCGGCCGTTTTATTTGTTATACTGTAGGGTGAATGGTGCATCATAACGCGTCACGGTTGCGCAATATTTGGTTTCGGACGGTCATGGGTTTTTTTGTTGTTGTCCAAACACCGTTTTTGCTTGTATTTGAAAAATTTTTGCAAAAAGACCGACGCGCGGAAGTGTGGCGTCAAGCGGGTGGTATTGCGTGCGCGGTTGCGTTTCGTCTGGCTGGTTTACACATACAGATGCGCGGCAAAGAACATCTTGATACGTCTCATCCGGTGTTGTATGCCGCCAATCATGCCTCCCCGCTTGACGGCTTCATGCTCTGTTCACTCCTCGGCGCTCGCGCGGTGCTATTTACCGCTCCGCTTTCCGTCTTTCCCCGGCCGGTGGCGTTTTGGATGAAAAAAATGGGAACCATTGATGTGCGTCGCGATTTGTTTGATGACATAAAATATCCGCGGACCGCGACTAAAGATGAAGCGTTTGAACGCGTGCGTCGCGCGGTGGCGCAGGGATATTCACTCATTATTTTTCCCGAAGGCCACATTGAATATCTGCATGTTCTTCATTATTTTCATACCGGCGCAACGCGCATGAGCGCGTCCGCGCAGGTGCCCATCATTCCCGTTGCCCTGATTGGCGCGGGCGAGGCGTTTCCTGATGAACATCACACGCGTCCCGGCACGATCACGGTGCATATAGGGGCGCCAATGCCCGCGCCAAAGAAAAGCGAGCTTGCGCATCCCGCGCACATCAGACGTCTTCGCGATCAACTGGAGAAGCGCATCGTGGATATGCTGCCGCTCCGGTATCTGCCCAGTTACTATTTTGCGCGCACGCCGTCAAAAATCGGCGTCTTTATTGATATTGATCAAACGGTGTATGAGGGTTTCACCATCGTTGATTTTATGCACTATCTTTTGGCGCTCCACCGGATACATCGCACGGATTTGATGCGTTCCATGTACTGGTTATTTTTAGAACGACTGCACACCGTGCCGCATGAGCAGGCGGTTCGGAAAGAGCTCATGCTCCTGCATGGTTGGGATGTAGGTGAATTTAATCATTTGGTTGATCGCGCGTGGCACCAAAAAATGCTTGCGCGCGTACGGTACCATGTGTTTGCGCTGATTAAGGATCATGTTGAAGAGGGGCACACCGTGGTGCTGGTGTCTGAAGCCATTCATCCGTTGGCGCGGGAATTCAAACCACTCTTTCACGCGCAGGCGCTTTTTGATACGAAACTGGAAACGGAAGTTGCGCATAAACACAAACGGTATACGGGGCGGGTGACTTGTTTGTGTTACAAGGAAAAAAAGGCGGAACTGGTGTCTTCATTTGCGCGGCGCGCGGGGATTGATTTATCGCGGAGTTATGGGTATGGTGACAGCGCGGGCGATGTGCCATTTTTGAAATTAGTTGGTCACCCCATTGCGGTGCATCCTGACCGCGCGCTCAAGGCGGTTGCGCAAAAAAACGGGTGGCCGATGGTGGACTAAAAACACGGCGGCGTGTATACTCGCTCTAACACTATGTCAACCATTGCGGTTCGCGAGCTGGTCAGAGAAAAAATGGTGTGGATGCCGGGTGCCCTCGCGCTCTTCTTGAATCTTGCGGCGTGGATTTATGTGGCGGCAAAGATTAGTCCCAGCGAGGATCTTTTTATTCTTCATTACAACATTCATTTTGGCGTTGATTTTTTGGGAGAATGGTTTCTGGCATTTGTCCCGCCACTGGTTGGCATTTTATTTATGATGGCAAATAGCGTGCTCGTGTGGTGGTTTTGGATGCGACTGCGCGTACTTTCCTTGATCGTGATTGCCGCAACGGTTGTTCTGCAAGGAACGCTCCTTGGTGTTGCGGTTCTGCTCGTGGCCTTAAATACCTAAATTATGTTGGAACGCATTATTCCCATTTTTGTTCTTGCCACCCTTGCTTTTTTTGTGGGTATGCTGTGGGCGCCTGCGCTTGCGCGCTATCTGTACGCGGGAAAATTTTGGAAGAAACACGTGCGTACGGAAGGGCCGGATGGCAGTAAATTAACCTTCTTTTCAAAGTTGCACAAAGAAAAAGAGACGGGCACGCCACGGATGGCAGGCGTGTTAATTTGGGTGACCACGTTTGTGTTTGCGCTCGGCTTTTTCTTTTTGGCGGAATTTTTTCCGAATTCGTTTTTGCAGCGGCTCAATTTTTTCAGCCGTTCGCAGACATGGATTCCGCTGTTTACGCTTATTGCCGCGTCACTCCTTGGTTTGGCTGATGATGTGCTGGTGGTGCGCGGCGCCGGACGGGTTGAGCAGGGTGGCGGCATTCGGTTTCGCCATCGGTTGATTACGGTCGGCGCCATTGCGCTTGTGGGCGCCTGGTGGTTTTACGTAAAATTGGGCGTGGCAAGCATCCATATTCCTTTTGTCGGAGAATTACACATTGGGTGGTGGTATATTCCGCTGTTTATCATCGTCATGTTTGCGCTTTTTTCTTCCAGCATCATTGATGGCCTTGATGGCCTTGCGGGTGGCGTGTTTACTATTTTGTTTGGTGTGTTTGGGGCAATTGCGTTCGCGCACCAGCAGTATCACGTGGCGGCGTTTTGCGCGGTGGTGGCGGGAGCGCTCCTCGCGTTTCTCTGGTTCAATGTGCCGCCGGCCATATTCTATATGGGTGAAACCGGGATTTTAGGGCTCACCACCACGCTTGCCGTCATTGCGTTTCTTACCAACGCGGTGCTCTTGCTTCCCATTATCGGTTTTGTGTTGTGGCTTGAGGCGGGCTCCGTGATTATTCAGCTCGTCTCTAAAAAATTGCGAAATAAAAAAGTATTTCTGGTTGCGCCGCTCCATCATCATCTTGAGGCAAAGGGGTGGCCGGCGTACACCGTTACCATGCGTTTTTGGATGGTCGCCGGCGTCTCTGCCATTATTGGTTTGATTATTGCGCTTGCCGATCCCACCTTTATTCTGCCATTCTAATATGGCCGTCCGCGCCCACGCGCCTGATTATGTGTTTATTGGGAGCATCATGCTCCTCACCATATTTGGTCTTGTCATGTTGGCTTCGGCAACCGCGGCGGTTGGTTTTGAAAAATTCGGCAGTGCGTATTATTTTTTGAAACGGCAGGTATTGTTTGGTTTTATTCCGGGTATCGCGGTTTTTATTTTGTGCATGCGATTGCCCTACGGTGTGTTCGCCCGCGCCCGCACGCCGGTGTTTATTCTGTCGCTGTTCCTTATGGTTGCGGTTTTGATTCCAGGCGTTGGCACCACGCTCGGCGGCGCGAAGAGCTGGCTGATTTTTTCCGGCGTTTCATTTCAGCCCGGCGAGATACTGAAAATTGCGCTCATTTTATTTCTTGCCGGCTTTCTTGAAGCGCGGCGCAATGAACCACTGCAAACCTTGTGGCGTGGCATCATCCCGTTTTTGTTTCCGGTTGGTGTGTCTGTTGCGCTCCTCGCGGCGCAACCTGACGTGGGAACGCTTGCTATTGTGCTTGCCATTTCATTTGGCATGGTGATTGTGGCTGGCGCACGCATGAAACACATTGCGGTGCTTGTGGCGTGTGGCGCGTTGGTGTTTGGGCTCTTGGTGGCAAGCGCGCCGTATCGCGTTGAGCGTTTCACCACATTTTTGCATCCGGAACTTGATCCGCAAGGAGCGGGGTATCAAATTAATCAATCATTTTTGGCGCTTGGCACCGGCGGATGGTTTGGCGAGGGGGTGGGGCATTCTCGACAAAAATTTCAGTATTTGCCGGAAGTTGCCTCTGATTCTATTTTTGCGATTGTCGGTGAAGAGCTGGGGTTTGTTGCAACCGCGGGTTTGGTGCTCTTGATACTTCTGGTGTGGTTTAGACTCCTGCGTATTGCTCGCGCCGCGCCGGATGCGTTTGGACGGCTCACGGCTTTTGGCATCGGCACGTGGTTTTTGGTGCAGTCTTTCCTTAATATCGGAGCTATGGTAGGATTGTTGCCAATAACGGGTCTGCCGCTTCCCTTTGTGAGCCATGGCGGCACGGCGCTCTTGTCAGCGCTTGCGGCGGCGGGTATCGCCGCGCGTATTTCAGCGTATACCAAACCGGTATGAAAGAACGGAAAACAATCATTTTTTCAGGCGGTGGAACTCTTGGTTCGGTTTCTCCGCTCCTTGCCGTGTTTACGCGCTGGAAGCGCCTGCGCCCTGATTTTGATTTTTGGTGGATTGGCACGCGCAACGGCCCCGAAGAGGAATTGATCTCCCAGTATCGCATCCCCTTTGTTCCCATTTTTTCCGGTAAATTACGTCGGTATTTCTCTCTCTACAATCTGCTTGACCTTGTGTTTATTTTTTTTGGTTTTTGGCAGTCACTTTTTCTTTTGATCCGTCGTCGACCCGCGTTAGTTGTTTCAGCCGGCGGCTATGTCAGTGTGCCGCTCCACTATGCCGCGTGGTTGCTTCGCATTCCATCGGTTATTCATCAACAAGATTTGGAAGTTGGCTTGGCAAATCGTTTGATGGCGCGGTTTGCCACGCGTATTTTTACGGCGCTTCCTGAAGGATTAAACTTTTTCCCCAAAAAGAAGGCGGTGGTGGTGGGCAATCCGGCGCGTGAAGAAATGTTGCAACATACGCGCGAAGAGGGGATTGAAAAATTAAAATTAGATTCCGCCATTCCGGTGGTGCTTGTGTTTGGCGGCGGCACCGGCGCCGCGGCGTTGAATCGTCTGGTTGAAAAGGCGCTTGGCCAATTGGTGCAATTTTGTCAGGTGATTCATATCACGGGAAAAGATAAATCCGGCGAGACAACGAAAGAGCTTGCGGAAAAATACGAGCAGTATCATCCGTACACCTTTATTAAAGAGGCCATGGCCTACGCGATGGCGGCCGCGGATTTGGTGGTATCGCGCGCAGGTTTTGCGTCACTGTCTGAAATGTCTGCCACGGGGAAAGCGGCGCTTATTATGCCCATTCCGGATAGTCATCAAGAAAAAAATGTTGAATTTTTTGTGCGACGCAAAGCCATTGAAGTGATTGATGAGCGTACGGTGTCATCGCAATCATTCGCGGATGCGATTCGCGAGTTAATTGATGATCCGGCACGGCGCGAACAATTAAGTAAAAACATCAATGCCGTCTTTATTGATACGGAGGGCGAAAAGTTTATTGAAGAATTGGAGAAAGTGCTCGCTTAAACTTGCATTTGTGTTGTATAGGTGTATACTACAACCAATGTTGTAGTTTTTTGGCTTATTTAATATAAAATACCACAATTTGGAGAAATTTCGTGTATAATTCCTTGACAGTATTATTCTTTATACCTACACTTATGACAGATATGGCGAAAGCAGATAAGCCAGCGTTGCAGCGCCATGTACTACTGCTCCTTGAAAAGTTAGGACTCTCAAGGAATGAGGCAAAATGCTATCTTGCGGCACTTGCGCTTGGTTCGGCTAAAATGGCCGACATCGCGAAAGAGGCACATATTAATCGGGTGAATGCCTATAGCTCGGTGAAATGTTTGAGTGAGCGGGGATTGGTAGAGCACGAGGTGGCCAGCGATGGCCGACGTGTTACTGCCGCGCCGCTTGCGCATCTCTTGCAACTCGCGCGCGATTTCCAGAAGGATACATCGAAGCTTCGGTGGAAGATTGAAGATGTTATACCAAAGCTTGCGGCATTGATTGCGCAGAGATCAGGTGTTCCATCGCTTGTGATGGGGGATGTGTTGTTTTTTCGCGGATACGACTCCTTCTTCAAGATTGCCGAGCGGACACTGCAGTCACCGATCGGATCGGAAATTTGTTTTCTGGAAGCGTTTGATTATTTTCATCCAGAAACAGATCACGATTACGACGAGAGATACTATATTCCCAAGCGGCTCGCCCGGAATATCACCGCGCGTGCCTTGCATGTGCGCGGAGATTATGCCAGCAAACTTAAGACGCGGGATGCGAACACGAAACGCGAGACGCGTTTTCTTCCGTCTGACGTGGAGTTTCCGTGTTCGATGTACATCTACGCCGATGAGGTGGGATTTGTTTGGACGACAGAACACCAAGTTGGTTTAGTGGTGCAGGGTGGCCCTCTCGTCGCGCTCATGCGGCTTCTGTTTGAACTTCTGTGGAAAATGGTTGGTGAACGTGAAAAGCAAAGCAAGAAGAAGTAGTTTGTCATTACCATCCTTGAAGAGTCCTGTGTACATTGCAGGATTTTCATTCCTTTTTTGCACTGGTTCTCGTGAACAAATGCAGATGAGGGGTGACAGTGCCCCGTGGTTCGTTGACAACTCAAAGAAAGAAAGGACAGCACCATGCGTACCTCCCTGTTCGTGCTCTTCGTGGGTGTTTTCGGGTGCAGTGAGTATCGGGCGATCCCGCCGTGGCCGGATGCCGGGATGGAATCTGCGAATCCGGAAGGCGTCGGTGAAGACGCTGGGACGTTCGAGTTCGTGCCGGTGAAGCACGTGAAGATCACCGGTGAATCGCCGGTGATCCAGATGCTGTACGAGGCAGAACGGCAGAGCGAAGTGCCGGCACCACTCAGTGCGGTGATCGGCTATCTGTCTTCGCGCTACACGATGGTGGAAAGCGGAACGACCGGCGAGTCGGAACCCCGTTGCGGCATCATGCAGGTGCCGCTCACGAGTCTTGGTCAGGCAGCTCAGCTCATCGACACGGATCCGTGGGTGATCTGTCAGGATCAACAGCAGAACATTATCGCAGGAGCAGTGCTTCTGCGTTCGCTCCGCGGCGAGTCGCTGGATCTCACCTTCGCTGGTTGGGAGACGGCGCTCAATGCATACGGCGGCTACGGTTTTGCTGATCGTGTCCGTACGGTTACCACCACGGGCATTTCTTACGAGGATGGAGAAGGTCTCTCGATTGAGATACCTCCGTGGCCCGAATTCCTCTCCCGCATTGAAACGGGAGAGTTCGCGCTCCGACCTGACTACAACACTGCCGATTGGGTTGCAGCACATCCTACAAACTACCGTGTTGCAAATCGTGGATTGGGAGACATTGACCAGATTATCGTCCATGTAGCTGAAGGAAGCTACAACGGGACGATTTCGTGGTTTAGCCGTGTCAATCCGAATCATGTTGCCGCACACTTCGTAGTTTCCACTGATGGCGATGTCACGCAGATGGTGGAAATCAAGGACATCGGACATCACGATTCCTGCAGAGATGCAAGAACCATCGGCATTGAGCACGAGGGCCATGTGAATGACCCCGCGCGTTGGTACACGGACGAGATGTACCAAGCTTCCGCGGAACTGGTCGCGTGGCTGGTGGAAGCATACGATCTTTCCGTCAGTCGCGCACACGTTTTGGGTCACGGGGATGGGGTAGATTGTAGCGACCATACGGATCCTGGTGACGGGTGGAATTGGGATCACTACATGACGCTCGTCCTCGAGAACGTGCGCGACTTGAGCGCCGAGAACTGTGGGAACGATGTTGACGACAACAACAACGGAATCGTTGATTGTCGTGACCCTGCCTGTTTCCTCGATCCGGTCTGCACGCCGCGCATCGACAGCGTATCGTGCACCGGGTTTTACCCAGGCAACCGTCGTGGCGGAGGCGCAACCTGCGAGGTGCGTGGCGACTTCGTCGAAGCGCCCGGCGAGCTCGTCGAGCGTCTGTGGATTGATTGCCTCGATCGGACTCCGTTTGATCCCGCAGTCATGCGGGACGAGCATACGATTGTTACGACGGGTCTTTGGCGGTGTAACTGTTCGCTCGGTTCGCACAGCGCCGCGTACGCGATTCCCGGGAGCCCTAGCTCATCGGGGTGCGATGATCCGTGGGGCGCATGTCTCGCGGATGCGGTGACCATCATCAGAGGGTGTGACGGTCTCGTGTGCGGTCGAGATTTCTGCGGGAATGCCTGCGGGGAGTGCCCGGATGGGTGCGAGTGCACGTGGGAGCAGTGGTGCGATTGCGCAGATCGGTGCATCGCATCGCCGATAGCATCCTGTGAAGAGCCGCCTGCCTGTGAGGTAGCGCTCGATGCGGTGCGCTTCGTAGAGGGAAGCGTCTCACCGGCGAATGGCGTTGCGAACGAGACGGAGTTCGTATGGCGTATGGCCGCGCTGATACCGGGCGATGAATCGCCAACAGCGACGGTGCTCGTCTACAATCCCTCTCTTAATCATGAGTTTCCTTTCGCGATGCAACTCGTCAGGAGCGAAGGAGATCGGCGTGAGTTTGAGTATCGCGGCCGTCCTCAAGATGAACTCTTGTACGAGTATCGTTTCCGTATTGAGACGTGTGCAGGGGAACGCATTGAGGATGCACGGCGCGTCGGTCCTGACACGCGCGTTCGGGGAGTGGCGTGTGAGCCACAGCCCGAAGTCTGCAACAACGCCGACGACGACTGCGACGACGACACCGATGAAGGTATTGTCGTGCCGTGTCGCACCGCCTGTGAAGAAGGCGTGCAGGTTTGCGAGTTCGGCGAGTTCTCGGCGTGCACCGCCCGTCAGCCGCAGCCCGAAGTCTGTGACAACACGGACAACGACTGCGACGGCAACCTCAACAACGGCGTTTTGAACGCCTGCGGTCAGTGCGGGCTGGTACCTGTCGAAGTCTGCGACGGTAACGACAACGACTGCGACCGTCGCACTGATGAGGATTGCCCGTGCGCTCCGGTTGGTGCGCAGCAGGCATGCGGCAGCGACGTCGGCGAATGCCGTCATGGTATGCAGACGTGCGGACCAAACGGGTGGGGTGTCTGTGCGGGAGAAGTCCAGTCCGTCGCCGAAGTCTGCGACGCGCGTGATAACAACTGCGACGGCAACAGCGACAACGGCTTTGACGTCGGAGCCGCCTGCACCGTCGGCATCGGCGCATGCGCTCGGAACGGTAACAAGGTCTGCAAGGCCGATCATTCCGGCACCGAGTGCAATGTCGTCGCCGGCCGTGGTAACTTCGAGACGTGCAATAACGCCGATGACGACTGCGACGGCAACACCGATGAAGATGTGCGCGACTGGTGGATGACCGATTGTGGTGCCGGATGGGTGCACTGTGAGCGAGGGGAGTGGGTGAATGACACCGTACCGGAGCCGCAACCGGAAGTGTGCGACGGTGAAGACAACGACTGTGATCACGTCGTAGACATGATCACGCGGGAGTGTGAGAGTGCGTGTGGAAGTGGACGCCAGCTCTGCGTGGATGGTGACTGGTGGCCATGTGACGCACGAGATGTTCGTGATTGTACTAACGGATGCGGAAATCATGGCGAGCGCACGTGTGCTGCTGGGTTTTGGGGCGCCTGCAACGCTCCTGCCTGCCAACCGCCTCCGCCACCGTGCGTCCCGCAAGCCGAGACCTGCGACGGTCGTGACAACGACTGCGATGACATCGCAGACGAAGGGTTCGACGTCGGAGCCGCCTGCACCGTCGGCATCGGCGCCTGCGCTCGGAATGGAAACAAGGTTTGTATGGCCAACCATTCCGGAACCGAGTGTAACGCCGTAGCCGGTCAGCGTGGTGTCGAGACGTGTAACAACCTCGACGACGACTGCGACGGCATCCGGGATGACAACGTTACCCGCAACTGTTCCAACGAATGCAGAAACGCAGGAACCCAAACCTGCAACGCTGGCGCGTGGGGCGCCTGCAACGCGCAGGCGTGTCCTCCCGTATGTGTGCCGCAAGCCGAGACGTGCAATCGTGAGGATGACGATTGCAATGGACTCGAAGACGATAACGTGTTTCGCAATTGTCAGAACGGCTGTGAAGGTAGCGAGGTCTGCGAAAACGGCATCTGGGGTCCATGTTCGACCCAGCTGCAGCCCGAGACCTGCAACAACCGTGACGATGATTGCGATCGCGTTGTGGATGACGGTCTCACTCGTCAGTGTCAGACCATCTGCGGCATCGGCGTCGAGACCTGTATTGGAGGCGGTTGGGTGAACTGTTCTGTTCGTCAGCCGACGAACGAGATCTGCAACAACGCCGATGACGACTGCAACGGGTGGGCGGACGACAACTTGTTCCGCGCCTGCCAAAACGGTTGCGGCGGCATCGAAACGTGCAACGCGGGTGTGTGGTCGGCGTGTACGATCCAGCCGCAGCCAGAGGTCTGCGATAACGACGACGACAACTGCAACGACATCTCCGATGACGGCGCCGCATGTCCGGCCAATCACGCGTGCCAAGGCGGGCAGTGCGTGTGTACTGCGGCGACTTTCTGGGATCCATCATCGATGTCTGCTGCCGATTCTCGCCCCGTACCGGATCTTGCCGTCGAACTCACCTACACGGTGCGTGAGACGGCTGGTGGCGCGCTCGAGGGGCAAGTGTGCAGCGCGACAGGAACCTTTCAAAACCAGATCCACGTCTCGTTCGAGGAGGAGTCGGGGATCATGCTGTTCGATGGAGTGCTCGATGGACGTGGTTTCTTCTGCACGCCGTGGGGTCGGCTTAGCAATACTGAACTTTGGACGGAAGATGAGTGGCTTACCGGTGGTGTAACCATCGTCTCGCCGTCGCACTGCGTCAATGAGTGGGAGGTAGGTGGCGCTGCCTGTCGGCGGGCTCCAAATCCCGGCTGCGGCTACTGCTGGTTCATGACCACGCCTGATATGTGGCGGACCTGCCGCGAGTAAGTAGTCGTTTTCCCAAGCCCTCTACGGCAATGCTGTAGAGGGCTTTTTTTGTGGAATAAAATAAACGCCCTGTTTCTAGGGCGTTTATTTATTGAAGAATTGGAAAAAGTTATCGCAAAATAAAAGAGTCCCGACATATCGGGACTCTTTTATTAGGCAGTTTCTTCCGTTTTTTCTTCCGGGCAGGTGCATTCCCCCATGGGGTTGCCGCACCCTTCGCACGTATCCATAGGATAGGTCTAAAAGTAAGGTAGGGGTATTATACGGGGGGAGCGGAGATGACCACAAACGCGGTCTGTCAAGAGGTGCCATTTGCTGTTATCCACAGTCGCCATAGGGGTGATTATGGTAGCATAAAGTATGGGCAAAAAACGAAATCTGTTTATAGTGCTTGGAATAGTGGTTGTAGTTTTCGGGGGGATTTTTTTTATCGCCATTAAACTCGCTATGCGCGATGCAGAGAATGCTGTTGATTTTGTTTTTAAAGTATTAGGCGCCAGCGCCGCCCTCTTTTTTTCAATTTTTGGTCCTCTTGGACTTATTGGCCTCTCGGCATTATCTGGAAAACTCAAAAGCGGATACGCTATTGGCGCGCGACTTGCGTTCGGCGCACTGGTGTCCATCGCGCTTACCATCTACGCGCTCAATCGTCTCCACGCCTTTTCGTTGTTTTTCTAATGAAATGGTATACTTGACGCACGACGTCCTTTCTGATAAGAAGATACTTAACAGCGTGGAAACACCCAAAAAACCTTATGGCTTTAATGTCTCCCATCAAGTATCGTTTACACCGAATCAGAGAAGCTATATTCGGGGATAACGAAATCATCTACGAAGTCCTTATTAATCACAAGGCTAATTTGCCGAACACCGGCGTACAAGTAGCCTGGGAACGTGAAGGAAATTTTATTGTCGGAAAAATCCTCGTTGGTGGTGAAACGTTCGTGGCTCAAGGACGCTCTGCCGAAGAATTCGTTGAGGAGGTGAACGATACATTGTATGCAGCATATAGTATCCCCCTTAAATATGCGGAGCGACTTGGTGGAGATTATAGACTGATTCCACCCAGGCAAGAATTCGAGGATTTAAATAATGAAGCGATTAAAAAGTCAAATCTTGTTTTTGGTCAAGTTGAAGTCCCCGCATAATCCCTATGGGGGAGTACGCCGACGTAAAAAGAGATAGGGTTTTGGTTCTTCTGAAGTGGTTGGGTACGTTGAACGGTTTTGAAGTGATTAACGGCGGAAAACATCAATGGGTCGTCCGTCACGGTACATGGAACAGACCCTTCCCTGTCACTTTCAAATATAATGTCGTTAGCAAGGTTTACATCAAGGAATTGGTAAAGAGGGTCGTCGCAACCGGAGCTTGCTCAAAAGAAGAATTTGACGAGCATCTGTAACAAAGTGACCTCTGTGTGTAAATCTACTTTTGTGGGTCGGGTGGGGATCCCGCTCGCTCCGACTCGCGGTCCGGGGCGCTGCGCACCGGCGCCTGCGCTTGCTCGGCGCCTCTCGCGCCCGTTCGATCCCAATCAACCAACTCAACAAAATAACTATCCGCCAATTGGCGGATAGTTATTTTGTGGGTCGGGTGGGGATCGAACCCACGACCTTCTCCTTAAAAGGGAGCTGCTCTACCGGCTGAGCTACCGACCCAAAAAGATGAGGATACTATAGCGCAAAATTTATCGTCTGTCAACCTGTTGCAGAGTGGACCAACAAACGGTACACTCTTTGTATGCTGAAAACGATGCTGAAAAAGTTGCTTCCTTCACCCCTTTTGGATCTGTATCACCGCACGCTTGCCGCGCTCGGCGCTTTGGTGTACGGATTCCCAAGTGAAAAATTGGTGGTGATTGGCGTGACCGGAACGAATGGAAAATCCACCGTCGGATACCTTATCGCCAAGATGCTGGAACACGCGGGGTTCAAAACCGGACTCACCTCAACCGCGGTTTTTAAGATTGCCGATCGCGAGTGGCTGAACGATAAAAAAATGACCATGCTTGGGCGGTTCCAGCTCCAGCGTATGCTTCGCGACATGGTGCGCGCGGGCTGTCAGTACGCGGTGATTGAAACATCGTCGGAAGGCGTCAAACAGCATCGGCATCGCGGCATCAACTATGATACGCTCGTCTTCACTAATTTAACGCCGGAACATTTGGAAGCGCACGGCGGATTTGAAAATTATAAGAAAGCGAAAGGCGCGTTGTTTGCATGGTTAACGGTTCAGCCGTATAAAATGCTTGGCGGTGCTAAAATACAAAAAACCAGTATCGTTAATGCCGATGATGAGCATGCGGAATACTTTTTATCATTTCGCGCTGATCAGAAAATCATTTTTTCTTTTAATCAGGCGACAACAGTCGGAGAGGCCGGCATGGGCGAAATTATTGCCGAGGATATTAAAACAACCGCGCGTGGCGCAACTTTTGAGGTGTTTGGCACCACGTTTCCGCTGGCGTTGCCGGGACGGTTTAATGTCTATAACGCGCTTGCGGCTATTGCCGCGGTGAACGCGCAGGGTGTACCGCTTGATGAGTGCGCCGCAGGGCTCAAAAAAATTACGGGCGTGCCCGGACGCATGGAAAAAATTGACGAAGGCCAGCCGTTTACCGTGATTGTGGATTACGCGCCGGAGGTTGCCTCCATGGAAAAATTATACGAGGCGGTGCGCGAGATGCCGCATAAAAAAGTGCTGCATGTGCTTGGGTCATGCGGTGGCGGGCGTGATCGCGCGCGGCGGGCGCCACTTGGACGCATGGCAGGTGAGGGCGCGGATATTGTTTTTGTCACCAACGAAGATCCGTATGATGATAACCCCATGGAAATTATTGATGCGGTTGCCGCGGGTGCGGAAAGCGCGGGGAAACAAGACCACAAAAATCTTTTTCGTATTATTGACCGTGAGCAGGCCATCGCGCAGGCAATCGCGGCGGCCCAGCCGGGCGATTTAGTGCTCATCACCGGCAAGGGCTGTGAACAGGCCATGTGTGTTGCCGGCGGCGCAAAAATTCCGTGGGACGATCGCGAAGTGGCGCGTCGCGCGCTTCGTGAACGTTTGCATCAAACCGGTGCTTGACAACCGTACCAAGACGTGGTACGGTTCTTTTTGTCCTTTGACATCTGAACCAAGGAGGGAACAGTGGCTCGGTTCTACTGCTTGACACCATTGGAACGACGAGTCGCGGAAGCGCTCGTTGACACGGCGCGACCAACGGTCGTGGACCAGTACCGATTCAACGCATCGCAGGTGCTCACGGCCTTAAATGGCTCCGGCGCCGGTGTTTCCGATGACGAGATTGACGACATTCTCGGCCGTCTTGAGGCGGCTGGCATCATCATGCAAAAGGCGGATGAGCCGCGTATCTATTCTCTCGTCGAGCGGGATCGCGATTTTGCGATCAAAGCCGTGCTTGACAACGGTGTTGACATCGAGACCCCACGGGAAACCACGACGATTCATCGTGTGGAAGCCGAAGTGTTGCGCACGATCCTTGAGCACGAGCATCTTGATGCCGCGTCTCTTAAGAGGGTTGTGGCGCCGCTTGAGGCATCCGGCGCGGATGGCGTTCGCCCGATTTCGGCCTTTACCAAGTGGGTGACCACGCATTTCTTGATTAACCAATCAGTGGGTGATGAAATCGGCGCGTTCTCGCGATACTTCCCGCCATTCTGGTTCACATCGGCGCCGTGGGTTGTACGGCTTGGTGTGCGCGATGCGGGAGTGACGGTAGATCGTCTGTTCCGTCTGGAGCCAGACGACATCGCGATTTTGTTTCCGGTTGTTTCGGAAATGCGTTCAAGCGATAATGGCCTTAACGTCTGGGCCTGGTGCAAAGAGCACTACGACCCGGATGACTGGAGGCGGCAGTATGCTTTTTTGAACAGTACGCTGCGTTTTATGTTCAACGCGGGACAGTATTGGTGCCCATGGCGGCTTTCTCCGGAGTTCGGTCGTCAGCGGTTTGTGGTGATGGAGCCGTTTGGCGCTCGGTTCAGGTCTCGTGGTGAGGATTTGTCCGATTCATACATGGCTCATCCGGATCACGCATATTGGCAGCTCGCGGTGCTCGCGGGAAAGGCAACGGTGGAAGAGGCCGAGCGTGACATGGGTACGCCGGAGGCGCATGCTACGAAGGACGCGACTCCTCCGTCTTCACCCGCTGATGAGCCGCCGTCTGCGCCGCCGGAACCGGCGCCTGCTCCTGAACCGCCATCTCCCGTTTTCACGGTGAGCGACGCGGTGAGTGAAGATGCGGAAGCAAGCCGCGAACGCGTTTTGAATCGCAAGAGAGAATCTGATCACTTGGATCATGCTTGGCGTCAAACTTGTGAAAATCATGATGCGGCGATTGTCGCGCTTCGCGCGGAAGTGGAACAACTTCGCGCGGATCTTGCGCGGAAGGAATATGAGCTCGGTCGGATCGTGGCGTCTCCGCCCGTTCCAGATACGAATCGCGATCTCCGCCGTGAAGAGTTTGACGATGCTGTTCGCCGGCACAACGCGGCGTACGGCGACGTGCTCTTTCTTGATGAGACAGGCGCTCACGTGGTGCCTGTCGCACCGCAGGCCGCCGCGCCAGCGAAAGAAGCCTCTCAACCTCCGCCAAAGGCGGATGCGCCTCTGGCGCAAGCTGGCAAAGCGGACAAGCCGCCCGCCCCGCGTGCCGGCAACGGAATCACGGAGTGGAATGATGCGGCCAAGGGTGTGCTCCGGGAGCGAGTTCTCGCGGCTGGTTTGGATAAGCGTGCGGGGGTGGTTGATGCTTTTATCGCAGAACATCCCGCCTTTGCCCCAATGAATGTCCGCGCGGTCGTCTCGCGTATGGCTGGCAATTTCAGGGATACGTTCTGTAAGTCCTATACCGAGGGCCGAACCGGTCGTGATCGCACCAAGGCGATCCATCGGCTGGCCACGTTCTACGGGATGGCCCCGAAGGCCATCACGGAGATCGTGGGTAACGCCCGATAGTTTCGTCCAACCTTCCGTATATCACGGGGGGTTTTTTGTTTATTAGCACTTGACAGCGTGTGCGTTTTTTGATACGGTACCTTGCCGTGTGGCGCATGGCGTGCCACCACGGTTAGTATGTACCTTGACACGGAGGTTAACGGTGGGGAAACAGCGGTACTTCATCAGAGTTGAGGATGACACCGGCAGAGAACAGATGGTGGGTGTGAATCCAGTCAAACTGGATCTCGGCACCATCCAGCAACTGTACATTTTGGATCCGCATGGCGGTAAAAATCAGGGGAGTCGTTACATCCCAGTTTCTGGCGGCGAATCTATCGTGAAGGCTCTACTCAATACGTCGTCGCTGAATGCGCTTATCGACGAGATTTTTTCGGGTCAGTTACGCGTTTCCCTTCTCGCTTCGGATGATGAGGAAGGGAAAAAGGTATGGAAAGAACTTGAAGGCATTGACCTTAAGGGTCTCCTGCGAGCCATAGCAACCGGACAGATTGCTGTGGCAGAGAATACCCTGCGCGACATACTGTATACGCTCATGTCGTGTGTGTGCGGTCTCGCTGGCCGTCTTGAGAGAGAAACCCGTACAACGAGCGGCATGCATCTGGCCGTTACCGCGATCGCGGAGACCATGGAGGTCGCCGGTGAGGTGACCGAGAGCCGTTACGTTGAATGGGCAGATGCGGCACGGCAACTGATCCGCGTGGTGGATGAACTCACGGTGCTCGAGCGAGCGTTTGCGGATTTCCGAACACTCGTGAGCGAGCAATACACACTGTGGCAGGGGTTGATTGGCGATATCACGGATCCTCAAGTGATGCGCGCGCGAGCGTACCTTGACGGTTCGTCTGATGAGGATGGATTTCTGACCCGTGCGTTTGACTACAAGCGCGATTCAACGTCTCGAACGCGCGAAGAAATGACGGAGTTCATCCGACAAGCACAAGTTCACCTTGATGCCTGCCGCGCAATTGAGGATGACGTTGCAAGTGGTTTTAATGAATTGAGTAATACGCGTGACACGCTGGTGACGAAGCGTAGCCAGTTGACGCGACTCATCACGACGCTTGAGGAGACACGTCGTATTCTGCAGGAACGTGAGCGGCAGATGGGGTCGAGTGTGGTGCGGCCGTACGAATTTCGAGATGGCGCACTCATTGTCAAGACCGAGTACGATCATGCGCTCACGCACCTTGGTTCCCGTGAATGGGCGCCAGAGACCTGTCGGAAGCGCATTGACGGAATGCTTGAAAGCGCACTCGCGTTGCTCGGCAACAGACCGCGGCTTCCGAAGGAGATACTGACTATTCTCGATGACGCTGAACAGCGTATTCGGGAGATTGAGGAGCGGTGGGCGCGAGAGGATGGTGTGCCAACAGCGCCACCGGTATCCCCTGCGCCTCATCCAAAGGAAGATGCGCTTCTGGCGCAAGCCGGTGGATCACCCTCGTCGACGACGGCCACACCAGCACCGGTGATTGATCCGAGACGGGTTGAGGAGTTATATGAACTCGTCATCTGTGTCGGTCTCATCAGAACCTGTACCCCACAACCAGTCATGGGTAGTACCATCCATGCCATGCTCGGCGTCGTTCCATTTCTTGGCCGGTGTACTCCGGAAGAAGCGGTTGCATATCAGGCGTCGGTCGTGGCGCGGTCACAGTTCCCTGGTGAACGGGAGACCGTTGATAGAACCGAGCACATTACTCCGCGATGGAAGCAGAGTGGCGCGCGATGGGTTTCGTATCGCGACCCCGGACGATCAGCGGGAAAATGGAAGATGAAATTGACCTTGGCATATCGCGAACGTGTGAAAGCGCTCTGCGCGCAGCGCGGTCTGACCGAGGATGAGATTAGGGTCGCCGCCAAAGCGCATCGTGCAACAGAGGTCGAGCGCTATCGCCTCAGAAAATCAGCGCGCGCGGCGGCTGGAGCGGAAAAGCCGGAAGATGAGTAGTGTGAATCATGCCAGCATCAACGCTGGCTTTTTGTTACAAAAAATCCCCACCTACGCCATTGGCGTATGTGGGGATATCTAACTAGCTGCCGATCTTCGCACCACTGAGGGCACGGAGCATCTCGGCGACGATCTCAAACTGCTCGGTCCGCATCTCCTCATAGAGCGCGGGAAGGTCGTGTGGATCCATGGTTCCGAGATTGACCCTTTGGAGTTCGAAGCGGAGGAACCCCGTGAACTCGCTGGCGATGGCATGAATCAGGAAGCTCTGGAGCTCTCCGCGTTCCGCAGCTTCCCGGTATCCACGCGCCCGTTGTCTGAAGAACAGGCGATGCAACTTACTGCCGGGGATCATGCTGACCGGTCGTTCCGTTCCGCCTTCTCCAGCTGTCGTGAATTCATAGGCGAACCATTCACCGCGTACCGGTATGACGTTTTCCGGCTCTCCGGCGACGATGGTAATGTCGCAGGTACCGCGGCTACTGGGGTTTGTGCTATCTTGAGCAGTAACGATCGCGCTACCCGGTCGCGTTGCACGGTAGGTTGCGCGCTTACCTTGCACCTCGAGTTCACCAACCCCGTCCAGTCGCCAGATGAGGCCGCCGGCGAGTCGGTCTGCGTTGACAGAGAAGATGACCACCTCATTCCCCACCTTGGTGGTGAGAATGTAAGGTGAAAGTCGGAACACCCGAGCCGCCACTACCTCGTAGTGGGCAACTGCCGTGAATGGGGTTCCGGAGATGTCGGCTCTGATCACACCGTGGCCGAGCGTATTGGCTGTGAGCGTGATGCCGTCCGTAGTGTTTTGCAGATTAGCGCCGTTTGACCGGTTCGTGTACCAGACAACATTATTCAGCGAATAATTTTTTGCGACGTCCTCTCGCAGTTTGACCGTTACCGTGATCGTTTCTCCGATTCCCACCTCGCGATGATAGGTGAGACGGATGGCAGGATCGCCGGCAGTATCGGTTCCGCCGCCGTCATCAGGAGGCGTCGTGTCTCCTGTGCCGGGGGGTTCTCCCTGCTGGTTGTACAGACGTCGCAGATGAGTACGGAGTTCACGCACCTCGGACTCATCATTTCCTTTTTCATCATCCATGCCGCTGACCTTGATCTGCAGGCACCGTTGCACCTCGGGCGCCACCTCCTTGAGGAGGCCAAGCAGATGTCGCGTGCGTGGATTGTCCGCGATTGCCGCATCGAGGGTGAATCGATCCTCGTTCGCGTAATCACGAATGAATTGGGCGGTAATCGTCCCGCACACTTCCTTGAGCAGAAAGATGGCAGGCAAATCCGTCTTCAAATCCGGCGGAAGCACGCGGTTCAGGTTTGAAATCGGCGCCTCGCCGATCTCGACGCCTGCCAAGCGTAGCTCCTCATCCTGACCACGCCTCACGGGCCGGTAGAGTTCGAACGCTACCTCACCAAGTTGCCGGTGCTGGAGCACCACATCGAAGGGGCGCCCAACGATCTCCTTTTCAGGAATGGGCGTACCGTCTACTTGCACGATATCGCGGAATTTACGCGGAAGACGTCCGGTGAGTTCGGCTGCGAGCCGCTCGCCGCGGTAGATGCCGCGACTTTCCGGATCCACGAGCGTGTAGGTGATCTCCGTGCCGAAGGGGAATTCGTGCGGCCAGCTGGTCTTGTCCTTCTCGAGCCGTTTTGGTTCGACGGTTCCGGAGGACAGCGCGAGCTGTTCATACTCCTCGGCGGTGAACGAAAAGACGTACACTACGTCGGGCTCTTCCCGCGGCGCAGTACGAACCTCTACATTGGCGCTATGCGAGAACAGCGTTTGCTTCGTGCCGGTGCAGTAAACACCGGACTGACGCGGACCACTTGCGGTCGTCATGTTGATAGACAGAAACGCGTTGCGATTCGCGCGGTTCATGCCGTCGCCGTTATCAAGAATGGTCACCAGATGACGGCCGGCATTGGTCGTGATCTTGATGATGCTCGCGCCCCAGTCACGGCAGTTTTTCACCAGTTCAATGACACAGTGGATGAACGGCTTGCCGCCGAACACCTTACGCAAGAAACCACTGCCGATTCCTGCTTGGATCGGTGCGGTTTCCGGTTTTCTTCGTGCCGAAGCCATTATGGTCTTCCTCCTTTCCTCTTTGTGGTTGTTGCGCCGTTCGCCTGCTGCTCATCATGCGCCCATGTGCGTCGTTGGGCATCGTAGTTTGGCGTTAGGCGGTTAGGGAACTCAAAGGAGAACGTTTTTACCGTCATCTCGAGTTCTTCAAGATCGGCATTGAGTTCACGCTGAATGCGTTCACGGATTTTTTGATCCTTGAGTTGCGCACCAATATTGAGTAGGATGCGCGCCCACCGGATCGCCCGCTTCGCTGTTTGCACATAGTCACTACCCGGATCGCCTTCTATCTCTCGGAACGCTTCGCCTGTAAGCGAGAACGACACGCCGAGTGGCGACGTACCACCACCTGCTCCTCGCTCTATCAGTTCCACGAGCGTGAGAGGTGTTGATACCGTAACTGGCTTGGTCTGTGGCGGAACGGCCGCTGGTTCCACGGTCGGTGCGGGAGTCACTTCTGGTTCGCGCATGAGACGTTCTGCGCGCGCAAAAAGTTTTGCGTACGCGGCTTCCGGTATCGGTGCGCCCTTTGCCTTTCCCGCGAGATATTCGCGGAGTCGGCGTGGGTATGTTCCGAGTGCTTCCGCGAGTGCGGATTGTGACGGGTATCGTGCCGCGAGCGCTTCTACCAACACACGCGTACGTTCAATCTGTGTCTGGTCTGCCAGAGGTGGCTGCGTGGGCTTTTCAAGTTCCTTGAGCGTTTCCTCTGTTTTGGCAAAGAAGGCGTTGTATGATTCTACAGATACCTTATCACCGCGCAAAAGATGGTGCACCTTGGTTGCGTTCATGTCGAGTCGCTGGGCAACCCCGGACACTTGATTGTTGCAGTATGGTTTGAGTCGTTCTACGAGTACTCTTGTTCGCTCAATACGCGCATTTTTTTCGTGTTCCTTCTGCTCGCGTAGAGCGAGGACGCTTCTTTGCCAGCCGGTTTTGTTATTCAACACGTCAAGAATTGCCTGTACGGAAGTCGTATCGGCTGAAAAAGCGCTAATTACTTCCTGGTTGTGTTTGATCAATCCGAGCACCAGCGTTGCACGTTCGCCAAAGAGTGTCGCGAGTGTCGCACGATTGATATCGCGTGTCTCCACGAACCTTTCCTCGAGCAAAAACACAATCTTTATGATTCCTGACGTGAACAGCGCAAGACCGGCAGTTGAATCCCACAGCCCATCTGTCGCATTCAGGATCTTTTTTTGAAGATCATTTCGGTCAACAGAGGCTGTCAGTGCCTCAAGAATGCGTCCAGTGCACACGACTTGTTTCATCTTGAGGAAACGCTGTATCTCACCGTGTCCGATATCCAGCCTCTTTGAAAGTGTGTTCACGGTCAGACCTTGCTTTTTCATCATAGCGGCAACTGCGGTGCGGAGTTCGATCTGGAGTGCGGCGAGGTGTAACACTCGCTGCTTCTGCCCCGCAAGGTCTGCCAGGGCGTGCTTCTGTTCGCTCATCGGTTTCTCCTGGCAATGGTTTTGGTTGTCAAGGTCTTGCCTCACCGTACCTGAAAATGGAGCGGGAGAGCAAGGTGGTATCCTAGCGGGAAACGGATAATTTGTCAAGTGGGTGTTTATAAGATTGACATCATATGTATTTCCTGCTAGGATTTGGTCTAAAAGGAGGTTGCGATGAGGGAGTCGGTTGGCAAGGCAGTGGCTCGTGAGTTGTTCTATCGGGAGTGCCTGCCGCGCTGGCTCTCTAGAGAGCAGTTACGGTCAGGCGATTGTTTGGTGTTGCTCGGCGACGAACCGCGTGAATTGCCGCTCATTGATGCGCTTGGTGTTCCGCGAGATCGGGTGCATTCAGTGGAGCGTCAGTGGCCGGTGTATCACAAGCAGCTGGATCAGCGGCTTGGAGTGTCACTGTATCTCGGTGAGATGAACGAATATCTAGAGTATGTTCTACATCGCAATCAGGGGTTCCAGGTGTTGAATCTAGATGTTGAGGGGAGTTACCGCACACAGCTTGATCCGGCGATGACGTCCGTGCTCTTGTTTGCATGGCGGAATCCTGAAACGGTGGTGGCGACCTATTCCACCATCGGTCGCGATTCAGAATCCCTATGGGAGGGCATCAAGTCGTTTTTGCTCTTGCTTTGGCTTGCGCCAGAGGCGGTAACAGCACTGTCGTCAAAACTTGATGTGTACTACCGCCAGATGGGCTTTGAAACACCGTGGTACATGGTACTACGAGATCTCTTTTGGGTGCGGAGTCACCTTGAACATGCGGCATGCGCGTCAGCGATGGTACGGTGCACATCGGTACCAAAGGTTCAGCGTCTGTTTGATCTCGGCGACCTTCTGTGGAACGAGCTCGTGAAACGGCGGCCAGTTCCGTTGCGTCTTTCCCTGTTGGGTACCGTGGTGAGCGAGCTACAGAAGCGTCCTGCATTTCAAAAAATAGCGCACGAGGCAACACCGGATATTGGTCTTGAGATCGCGGATATGCGCCATGTGGTATACCGGTCATCGGCCTGGTCACATCGGTGTTACTTTACCAAATTCAGAGTGGCTCAAGCGCCGGTTTCGTGTGAACGGTGGATCGAGGCGGTATGCGAACAGTTGGTGGGGCATTACACGTACATTAATCGTGAGGGTCAGGCGTCTGATCTTCCAGAACCGAATACGACAACACCGTTACGGTTACGTGGATCACTGTGGCGACGGAGTGATATCTACCGTTTCGCTCCGCGTCGTCTGATCATACCCGCGGTGTCACCGGCAATCGCGGGTCTCAACCAGAGTGTGCTTGCGATTCAGACCCGTCGGTAGGTCAACCCGTCTTCAGTATGCATGCTGAAGACGGGTATTTTTGTTATACTATACGCATGGCTCAACAGAGCGAACGTCATTTGGTTGTGCGCATCTTCACCTCACGCTTTTTTTTGCTCGGCGCATTTTTGATTGCGCTTTTGGTGGCCGTTTCATTTGGCCGCGCGTTTTATAAGGACTATGAAATCCGCCAGCAGATTAAGGCGCTTCAAGCCAAGGTTGACACATTGGAACGCACGCGGTTAGAATCACTGGATTTGTTGGATTATGTAAAAAGCGACGCATATGTGGAAGACGTGGCGCGCCGGGAACTCAACTTGAAAAAATCCGGGGAACGTGTTATCGTAGTTGACACCGCGCTTGCCGGCACATCAACGCTCTCTTTGGGAGAGCGGTCAACCACGCCGTCCTGGAAAAAATGGTGGGGGTACTTCTTTGATAAACGTCAGTTGTAAGCGGGTGTAGTACAGTGGTAGTATGCGGCCTTCCCAAGGCTGAGAGGGGAGTTCGATTCTCCTCACCCGCTCTGCTCGGCTTGTCGCGCAGCAAGCCAAGTCATAAGCCGCCTTAGCTCAGTTGGTAGAGCGACACATTCGTAACGTGTAGGTCCGGGGTTCAATTCCCCGAGGCGGCTCCACAACAAAAAGACCCGACACGGGTCTTTTTGTTTTTGTGGTATACTATCCCCGCATGATCACGCTGAAGGGTGTTTCCTATGTGTATCCGGACGGCACAACCGGATTGAAAAATATTCATCTCCACATTGGGCCCGGCGAGTTTATTTCAATGGTGGGGGAATCCGGTAGCGGCAAGACCACGCTCGCCAAACTTTTAATTGCCGAAGAGCGCCCCACGCGCGGCACCATTGAAATTGGCGGATGGAATATCAGCCGGATTCGTCAGCGCGATATTCCGCTCTTGCGGCGCCAAATTGGGGTTGTCTTTCAGGATTTTAAGTTATTGCCGTCGCGCACGGTGTTTGAAAATATCGCGTTCGCGCTTCAGGTGGCGGGCGCGCCGCCCGCGCACATTCGGCGCGTGGTGCCGCAACTTTTGGAAATTGTCACACTGGAAGACAAGGCGCACAAATATCCGGTGCAATTGTCCGGCGGCGAACAACAGCGCGTGGTGATTGCGCGCGCGCTGGTGCATCGGCCTAAAATTATTGTGGCCGACGAACCAACCGGCAATTTGGACGCCATTAACACGGATGAAGTGATTGAAATTTTGAAACGCATCAATCGGTTTGGCACGACGGTGCTTTTGGTGACGCATAATCGGGATATCGTGAATCGTTTGGGGAAACGCGTCATTGTTTTGGAAGATGGTGAAGTGATAAGCGATGTTAAACACGGGAAATATAGATTATAATATGGTATTTTATTCCGCCGTTCGCGTTGTCAAGTTTGCGGTTCAGAACATTTGGCGCAATTTGGGGCTGTCGTTTATGACCGTGACCATTTTGATTGTGACGCTCCTTTCATTCAATGTATTTTTTGCCATGAGTGCGATGACGCAGCATGCGGTGGCAACCATTAAAGAAAAAATTGACGCGAGCATTTATTTTTCGCCCGAGGCCACGGATCAGCAGGTGCAAGAGGTGCAGGAATTTTTGCGCACGTTTCCGGAGGTGAAGGACTTGACGCTCAAAACGCGCCAAGAGGTGCTCACCGCGTTCCGGGAAAAACACAAGAATAATCCGGACATTCTCGCATCGCTTGATGAGCTCGGTGAAAATCCGCTCGGGCCGACTATCGTGGTGTCTACCTTTGAGCCTGGACAATACACC
>Ga0209541_10004493_pt1 | contig 24718 bp, 30 predicted proteins | sample RifCSPlowO2_01_FD_184027 | JGI IMG/M metagenome (GOLD analysis project Ga0209541, IMG submission 184027) | Groundwater microbial communities from Rifle, Colorado - Rifle CSP2_plank lowO2_0.1 (SPAdes) (version 2) | ecosystem: Environmental > Aquatic > Deep subsurface > Groundwater | place... | reverse complement strand
AACTCTTGCATTGTAGTTTCCAGCAACAAGCTTTATCTTCTTGTCCAATGGATATATTGCGCTTGCAACATATTTTTGTTCCTTGTCTTCAAATTGAAGCAATATCATCTCTGAACTTAATATTGTTCTGTCGCCTCCATCTTCCCTTGTTATCAATACAGTTAGGTTCTTTTCATATACTGGCTCAAGATTTATGGAAATTTCTTGTTCGCTGTTTGTAGTTGCCATAACTTCGTTAGTGTTGTATCCCTCCTTTTCTGCAATTATCAAGCCATTTAGGCATTGAGGGAATACAAGATTTTCATTTCCCTTGCCAATGTCGCACAACACACCGAGGCATTTGAATGAAACCCTTGCATCATTCAATTCTTTCAGCCTTCCAGAGCCATCAAATCCAAGCACATTGACTTTAATTTTTGTAAGCGGATTCTCACAGACTCTTGCGCGCTTGCCCTCGATGTAACTGACATCAACAGAATTTTTCTTTGGCTGGTTCTGCTCAATTATCACCTGCGCGGCAAACTGAAAGATGTAATCATCCTTGGCAAGAGATACCAGCACTGGATACCTCAGGCTGTAAACAAAGTTGTAATAATTCAGGCAAAAGAATTGTGAAACAAACTTCCCTGCAGAAGATGAAGCAAAAGGCTGGCTTTTCATCACTGCATCATCAGGCAGCACGTCTATGAGCATAGGCCATTCCTCTGAAAACATGAAATTCACATCAAGCTTTTCATCATCATTGTTCAAGGCATTGATTTCATAATACTTGTGGCTTTCATCATTCAAGACATAATTTGTGCCTTTTATTTTCAGGTATTGCATGTTATTGCTGGCTATGCTCTTTATGTTCCTGAAGGCGTTTAATTTCTGCCATGTTTTCTGGCTGCATTCAAAATCAACGCCAGCATATGGAATCTGCTCATATACAACAAACAAGTCCATGGTTTTTTCTTCCAAGAAGCTGGATTTTATCTCTTTGTCCATTATCTGCTTTGCATCATTGTAAAGATTGCCCAACGGTTTTGCAACGTTTGCTGAAAACTTTTCCATTTTGACAATTGTTTCATTCCTGCTTACAGTTATTGGAAACCTGGTTGTTATTGCAACATCTTTTTCCCTTATCTCGGCAACAGTCTTTGGATTTTTATAAGCAACATTTCCAAAAAAATCCTTGAAATCGCCTGTGCAGGCTATTAGATTATTGTCTATGTAGGCAGCAATGTCATTCTGCATATCCATTATTGTTGGTATTTTTAGATTCTGCACGCCATTGCCCTTGTCATAGAACCAGTAAGCTGTCTCCAAGCCAGGGAGTATTGTGAGCCTGTTTTGCATAGGATTTGCAAGGTTTACCTGGACATCATTTGCTGGTATGTTTATGTAGCCGCCATGCATGCCTATGCTGTCAATGGCATCATCAGCCAGTTTGATTATGCATGATTCAACATAATCCTTGACATCATCTGCCTTGCCTCCAAAACCTGCTTCAGGCATCTCTCCTTTTATTCCAGAAATTATAATATTCCTGTAATAATATCCTGCCAATGCAAGCGCTACTATTATTATTCCCAATATTACAAATGTTGTGACTTGAGCCTTTTTGCCAATAATAGGATTCATTTCTCGGTCACCATAACTAGTTTTGAGCCGCCAATTTTTTTCACAGAAATAACTTTTTTCTTTTCAAGCAAAGAAGTAAGGTCGAAAACAGTTGCGTTATTTATGCCAAAATGTTTGGCAATCATGCTAAAGTTAACAAGGTTATTTCTCTTTTTTACAAAAGCTATCAACTCTTCTTCATTTGGCATTTTTCGATTGCTTGCTTCTTCTTTTTTTAACCATGGTTCTTTCTTTATATATATTTTTAATTTCGAAATTAAAAAAATCACATGTTGCTTTTACAGATTTTGATAATTTCGGCGCAACTAATATGGCTCGTAATCTTTTTTTATTGAATATGTTTTTTATAAGGGCCATATTGTATTTGACTAATTGTACAATGGCATTTGTATTTGCTTTTATTTTTAGTTTGATTATAATATATTTGTCATTTCTATCCTTGCAGAACAAATCTATAATTCCAATATCAACTTTTTTTTGTCTTTCAACTAAATTTAATCCTGGTTCAATTCGGTTCAAATTTTTTTCTAGTTTATTTTCAAGCTCTTTTTCTCTCATTTTTTGTCTTTGTCCCAATAAGGAGATTTGCATTTCGGACATATTCTGATCTCAATTTTTCTTGGTATCCATCTATGCTCGCAACGCTTGCATCCAATTTGAAATTGCTTCAGGTCTATTTTCATTCTTACTTTGTAAGTATATTTTTATAAGTGTTATTTAATAAGTATAGTTCTATGAGTATAGTTTTAAAAGTATATAAAGATTGCGGATAGTTAGGTTTATATCCAACACCCCATTAAATGAAAGAATGGATGTCTTCTCTCATGGATTATGGACTTGGCTGGCAGCAAAATTCGCAAATTTAAAGCTGAATGTCAGATTAAATACAAGGCTAACACTTCTTTTTGGGGTATTGCCTGACATATTTTCATTTGCACCATTGTTTATTTGGCTATTCTTTAACTTGATTTCAAATAGCCTTGGCTTAGCAAATTTTCCTGATCTAATAAATATGGAGCCTGCGGCCCATGATACATTGTTCATATTCAAGGCAACCAGTCTTCTTTACAGTATTACTCACAGCCTGGTTGTTTTTATTATTATTTTCATGGCCATATTATTGGCAAGTCATAAGCCTTTCCTGCCCTTGTTAGGCTGGCTTTTCCATATAATAATAGACATACCAACCCATTCTTACAAGTTTTACCCGACGCCATTTTTATGGCCTTTGTCAAGCTGGAAATTCGATGGTATTTCATGGGGGAACAAATGTTTCATGCTTGCAAACTATTCTTTAATCATTATAGCATACTTGCTGATAAGAAGAATAAAAAAATAATGGACCTGGAGTGATTTGAACACCAATTAATCATAAGCTGTTAAATATTAATATATTTCAAAATTAACTAAAAAAGAAATATAAGCTATATTGATTAATTAAGAAACAATAGTTTTATTATTAACTTAAAACCATAAAAAGTCTATTTTAGTTAATAATAAAATTTATAAACCTTGAGCATATGTTTATTAGTATGGACCAAGAATTTGAGCTAAAAAACACATTTTTAGAAGAATACTCTTCAGCAATTTTGCTTAAAAATATGGGCAAGTTGAAAAGCGCCACTATTTTGATCTCTAAGTCGCTTTTTGCCTTATGTGATTATATAATATTCAAAAAATACGGCAAATTGCCAAAAAATCATTCAGAAAGATTCAGGATATTAGAATTAAAAGAAAAGGACATATTCTCTGAAATAGATTCAACTTGGTCCAAGTATATTGACACATACTCCAAGCCTTCAAGCGAGGAATCATTTGAATTGTTAAGGGAATCAATTGTCAAAGTAATGAGAAATGAAGAATCTTGCAAAGAAATTAAAAAAATTATTGAACAATGATGCAATCCAAGATATAATATTATTCGGCTCTGCATCAAAAGGAAAGATTAATCCTAATGACGTAGACATAGCCATATTATTGAAAAAAGAAATGCCTGATATAAAAAAAATTACAAAAGAATGCATACCAAATGCTGACGTGCAGATAATAGGACCTTATGATATTTATAATAAATTGTTTTTAACAATGATAAAAGAAGGATTTTCTGTTAAGAAAAACTCATATTTGCATGATTTGTACAACATAAAGCCAGTTAAGCTATACAAATACAATTTAAAGCAATTAACTCCATCAAAAAAAGTCATGTTTGAAAGGGCCATAAAATCTATTGGCAATATAAAAAGATTGTCAAACAGTGTCATTTTGGTTCCTATCGAACACAGCGGACAATTTGAAGAGTTCCTAAGGCATTGGCAACTTGACATAGAAACAGAAGAATATGAGCTATTGCCTTTAATGAGGAAAGATAATTAAATAGAATAAAAAAATAATGGGCCCAGAGTGATTCGAACACTCGGCCTTCTCGACGTCAACGAGATGTCATACCATTGTCCGTCTTTAAAAGTAAAGACCCTAGACCATGGGCCCAAAAGCCTCTGGCCAGATTTGAACTGGCAACCTACTGCTTTCTTTCCTGGATACAAGGTTCGACACCCATATATTCAGTCGCTCTACCAGGTTGAGCCACAGAGGCATTATTTTTCCATTAGCTAATGCTATTTTAAAAGTTAATGGACAATGTAGCACAGATGTAATAACATTTATAAGGTATAATAACAATGTGTTAATATGAATCAGAGAATAAGTTTTAATTCGGAAAAAGCAAGGGATTATTTTTTTAATGAATTATATTTATCTTTGAATGTAAGGAGTTGGAAAGAATTATATAAAAAATACGGTGCAAATAAGGCGACGTTCGAAAATTACCGAAACGGAAAGTTGCTTCTTCCTGAGAAAATTTTCAGAGAGTCATTGGATACTATTAAAAAAATAGACAAAGTATGGTTAGAACAAAACATTTCAACATTAGATTCAAATTGGGGGTGCAAACTGGGCGGAAGGATTGCATACTCTAAGAATAAAGAGGCATTTAAGAAGGGCAGACAAAAAGGGCTTTTAAAAATAAAAAGCATCCAAAATATACCTAAAATTGACATAAATATGCCTCTTAACGAAGATTTGTCTTACATGATAGGTCTATTTATCGGAGATGGTTTTACAAACAACTACAGTTATAGGTCCTATATTATTCAATTTGCTGGAAATAAAAAGAATGAACGAGATTTCTATGAAAAAACTGTTTCTGATTTATTATTTAAGTTATTCAGAAAAAAACCAAGTATAATCATTGCTAAGAAAGGCAACTCATTAAGGGCAAATATTTATTCAAGGGATTTATTTTTATTATTAACACAAAGATTTCAGATTCAAGCGGGTAGAAAAAGCAAAACAGTAATTATACCAAAAGAAATTAGCGAATCTAATAAAGGAGTAATCTGTGGGTGTTTAGCTGGTTTATATGATGCAGAAGCAAATATATTTCTTGATTCAAGAAAAGTCTATAAAACTCCTTATCCAAGATTAGATTTACATATGAATAATCCTAACTTATTAAGACAGGTAAGCAAATTACTGTCCGGTCTAGGAATAGTCAATAGTATTACCAATGATTTAACTCATGTTTATGTATATGGAAAAAAGAACATTCAAATCTTTTTATCACAGATTAATATGAGGAATAAAAAGAATCTAATAAAACTAAACCGTATAGAGTATATTTCAACTAAAATTTTGTTGTAATAACAATATATTTTGCAAGGAGGGAAATATGAAATGCGTTATGTGTGGAGGCAAAACAATTAATAAAAATGTAGAGCACAAGGAATTTGGGATTTTATTAGGTATTTTTCCTGCATCAGTTTGTGAAAAATGCAACGAAGTATATTTCGATGAAAAAACAGCTGAAGAAATACAAAAGAAATCGCAAGAAATGGGCTTATTCGGCTTAGCAAGAAAAGTAAAGGTGGCTGAAATTGGAAACAGCATTGCGATAAGAATTCCTAAGGAAATTGGAAATTTCATGAACCTAAAAAAAGGAAAAGAGGTTATAATATTCCCTGAAAACAAGCATGCTTTGCATGTGCAAATCTAAATTTCATAATCATCCAGCAAGGAAACTCAGCCTTTTAAAGCTGAGGGGAATTGCTGCACCCTTTACACTTTTACAAAAATCACTAATTTTGCATGAGTTTTCCTAATTAACATAAAACTAACGAAAGTTATATATATTAGTAACTTATGTTAATTATATGATACCATTGATATTAAGGCTAAAGAAAGGAGCTCATAAGGATGTAGCAATAGCCCAGGACTTAATTATGCAAGAAGCAACAGGCATATTTAACGAAGGCGTCCTTCACGGGGGCACAGCTATATGGAGGTGCTATAATGGGAATAGGTTTTCTGAAGACATTGACATGTATATTAAAAAGGATCTGGAAAGGATAAACCTGTTTTTTAAAAACCTTGAAAGATCCGGCTTTGCAATATCAAAGAAAAAAATAGGCGATAATAGCATATATTCGGAATTAATATGGAACAGGACTTCGGTAAGGTTTGAAGCAATATTCAAAAAAGCAAATGGCTCACTAAAGGAATATGAAACTGCAGAAGGCACATATCTAACGGTTTACACATTAACGCCCGCAGAATTAATAATAGAAAAAATTGATGCATACGTAAAAAGGCTGAAAGTCAGGGATTTATATGATATTTTCTTTCTGTTGAGATATGTTGAAGACATTAATAAGATAAAAAACAATCTTCGAATACTCATCAAAGAATTCAAAAAACCGATTGATGAAAAAACCCTTAAAATCCTGATAATAGAGGGCCTTACACCAGCAACAGATAAAATGAAAGATTACATAAGGCAAAGGATTTGACATGGGAAAAGAAAAATATCAAAAGAGCATAGAAGAACTGTTTAAAAAAAGCCTGATAGTTAATTACAGGTCCATTGAAAAAATTGTAAGGCAGAATAAAGAGGCAAATCAATATGCAAAACAGATGGTAAGAAACCTTCTTGCAAAAGGAAAAATAAGGAGATTGGCAAAAGGGTTTTACACCTCAAGAAATGACCCTTCTTTGGTAGTTTTCTGCTTTAAGCCGGCATACTTGGGCCTGCAGGATGCATTAAGCTTTCATAATTTGTGGGAGCAGGAAACAATTCCTGTAGTTATCACAACAAAAAAGGTAAGACTAGGCATAAGGAAAGTTTTTGGCATGAATGTTCTAATAAGACATATAGATAAAAAGTATTTTTTTGGGTATGATTACATCAAGCAAGATGGTTTTTATCTGCCTTATTCATGCATAGAAAAGACAATAATTGATATGGTGTATTTCAGGGAAAAAATAAACAAAGAATTAAGCAAGGAAATAAAGAAACGCGTAGATTTTAAAAGATTAAGCAGCTATATGAATAAATATCCTGGTAACATAAAAAAATCAGTTCTTAAAATCATTTCCGATAAAATCCAAAAAATTTAAAAGTTTATCCATTTTATATGTTAAGATGATAAAGAACTGGATAAAAACAATTGTATTTTTAGGCATATTAAGCGCCATTTTGATTTGGATAGGCAGCCTGTTTGGATTGAATGGATTAATAGCAGGACTAACTGTCGCCCTGCTGATAAATTTGATCAGTTTCTTGTTTTCCCATAAGATAGTCTTGTTCATGTATGGTGCAAAGGAGGCAAAAATTTCAGAGCACAAGGAACTGCAACATATTGTTGAAGAAGTCGCAAAGGAGGCAGCAATTCCGAAGCCAAAGATATTCATAATAAAATCTGAAAACCCAAATGCATTTGCAACAGGACCAAGCTACAGCAAGGCCTGCATAGCAGTAACAACAGGGATAATGAACTTGCTTTCAGGAGATGAATTAAGGGGTGTAATCGCCCATGAAATGTCCCATATAAAAAACAGGGATACACTGATAATGACCATAGCGGCACTCATAGCAAGCATAATAACCTTTGCAGCAAGATTCGCAGCAATTTTCGGCGGCTCAAGTTCAGATAATGAAAAAGGCAACATACTAAGCTTCTTGCTCCTTGTAATAGTAACTCCAATAATAGCAGTAATAATACAGCTGGCAATTTCAAGAGCCCGTGAATATCTTGCAGATGAATCTGCAGCTAAAATAACAAAGCATCCAAATCATCTTGCTGATGCACTGGCAAGGCTTGAATCAGGCAACAAGCACCATCCATTGGGCATAGAAAACAGTTCAACTGCGTCATTGTTCATTGTGAATCCATTAAGAGGTTCTGCCCTGCTCAATATATTCTCAACACATCCACCAATACAAGAAAGAATAAAAAGATTGAGCAAGTTAAGAGTTTAAGTAATTAATCTCTTCTTCATTCAAATCCTTTATCGGATCTTTTCTCAATATGATCTTATAATATCCAAAATCCTTCATAACTTTTTTGCTGGACATGCTTGCATGAATGGCTATCTTTCCTGCTATATCAGATTTCTTCTTGCTTACCATCCACCATAATTTTTTGTTGTTCTTCGGAGACCTGGATGTTTTCCTGCAAATGAATCCTTCTGCATTCTTGTTTTCCTTTGCAAGGCAAACAGCAGCAAGCAAGGCTTGTATATAAACCAAATACCTGTAGTACTGCCACCTTGTTATCCTTCTGTGGAATATGTCTGCCTTGGACAAAAGCTCGAATCCATTCATCAAATCCCTGTCATTATATTCATAAGGCAAGTTTTCCTCTACAAAATAAATCAAGCAGCCTTCATTGTCAAACAATACAGGCCTTATTCCAACTTTGGTCATATCAACCAAATCATTTTCAAGCTCTGATATAGATTTTAGTACAACATCAAGATTTCTTGACTTGAACATTTTAACCAGGGATTCATCAACGCTTTCCCTTGTCATGCTGAAAAGCATATCAACGCTTTTTTTGTCTACTTCATTGTTTGCAACTGCAATGCCAAGGCTTATTGCTGCATTTCTGGCATCGCCATTTGCCATGCTGGATATAATATTCAATTCATCGGCATTGTATATCAGATTATTTTTTATGCAATGCCTTTCAAGAATATCATAAATCTGCCTGTCGCTTAATTTCTTGTATTCAAGAAGAACAAAATTCTTCTTTATATCTTCTAATTTTTCAAGATCAGTCATAGTTGCAATTATTGGAAACCTGCTTTCTTCAGCAAGTTCAATTAATGCATTCATGCCACCCCTGTCGCTATTGCCGCTTATTCCATCAATTTCATCAACCAGAAGTATTTTGCCTTTTTTTGTCAAGGATGCCTGCTTGGAAGCATTGCCCACTATAGATTCAATAGCTTCCTTGTTTCTGCAATCAGATGCATTAATTTCTATAATCTCATAATCCATTTCCTTGGCTAATAAATGTATGCTGGAAGTTTTTCCTGTTCCGCTTGGCCCGTAAATCAGCAATGGCTTTTTGCTCTTGTTTAGGGCATAGCTTCTCAATTTATCAAGATCCTGCCCTTTTATGTCTTCCAGTTCGGTCATTTGAAAGAGGTTTATCATGTTTGAAGATTAAATGAATTCATCTTTAAAAACATTTCTTCGTTCTATTATATTTAATCCCTATTATATTTAATCCTTCTTGGCCAGAAATCCATCGTTTTTTTGGGTCGGAGGAGATGTTACTACAGTTTTGTGCGGAAATTAGCTGTTTGAGCCAGTTTCTTAAAATAAGAGAAACATTTATATATAAGAGTAATTTTATTTGGTAATAGCTCTTATAGTTCATATTCAAAAAAAGGAGGAGATAATAATGGAGTTTAAGAAAATACTTTACCCAATTCTTTTAGTTTTAATCTTGATTTCTGGTCTGAGTTTATATGTTAGTGGTTTATTACATGAGGATTCAAGCACGAATATTACTATCGTAAGTACAATTCAGGGTGCTGGAATTGGCAGTGCTGGCGATTTATATGGTGTTGTGCAAAAGAATGGCACTACTGCAAGATACAATTTTACAATTATGCTTGATGATGCATTAAATGTGAATATTACTACAATTAATATTACAGTGCCTAGCAACTTGAGCCGTTTTATCCCTGTAAATGATTCTATGTATAGCATATTTGATTCATTCTATACTAATGATTCAACTATATTCGGGGTAAATGGAACTGATGTTAATGCAACAGTAAATACTGGAGAAAACACTGCTGAAATATTTTTTACTAATGGTACTGTTAGTATTCAAGGTATTGAAGTAAGCGTTAATTTAACCTCTCAAGTAAGTGATGAGGCTGGAGGAGATATTGATTTAATACCTATGAACTGGTCAATAAGATTAAATCTAAGCAATGACACAGACATTTCATTTTCAAGGATAACTTATGTAGATACACTTGCGCCAAGAATAGTTGATTTTAACTTGAGCGATGGCAATAATACAATAACAAATGTATCTTACAATTATAATACTCGGGCATTAATGAGCAATAATACACTGACTGCCACAGTCGTAGTCAGTGAGTCCAATCTAAGGGATATAAGAATGTATTATGCATGCACAAGCAATGAAACTAATGCATCAGTAGCTGTAGGATATGGAAATGCATCCATGAGCACATCAGATACAGCCAGCCCATATCTATATACAGCAACTTTAGCTAATACTGATTGCATAGAGAATAATGAGACAAATAATAACTTGACAGTAATATTTGACTTGAATGACAGGGTAGGATTCAAGAGCAATGCAAGTTTCTATACACTTGATGATGCTGTTGAAACTACAGCTGCTTACAGATTTATAATAAACAGCACAATACCTACTGTAAGAATAATAAACATAACTGATGCTGCATCCAGCGCAGGCGGAGATGATACGCTTGTTGCAGGATTAGGGAGATTAGATGGAAGCAGCGACTTTTTTGCAACTAATACACTGTTGACAATAAACATAGAAGTTGCTGGCCAAGACCTTGCTAATGAGTCAAGGCTGTTTTACATAGTAAACAGCACTGCAGGTACTACATCAGACGAAGGTTTCTTTGATGACGGCATACAGGTGAATCTAATCAATATAAGCGGCAATGTAACTGATACTGAAGAAGGAATAGTAAGGTATAATGGCACAATAGAGAAAGGAAGGTTTAATGACACTTCCACAAACACAACTATCAATTTCCTATTAATGGTAAATGGCAGCGGCAATAGTTATACATATAGGTACAGGGGCGCATTTGGTATTGATGGAGACATCCCTGTTGCTACAACAACTGCACCTGTTGATACAACAATAGGCGTGCAGAATTCAATAGCATATAAATGCACTGGTGTAGATGGAACTGGCAGCGGAGTAGCAAGCTGCTCATTGAAGTTCACGAAACCAGATGGAACTGCATTAACATTTACAACGTGTGCCGAGAAAACAATCAATGGCGTTGACACTGGATTGGCAGGAACCTATACTGTAGACTGCAAAGTAACAGATGATACTGGAAATACTGGAAGCGCTGCACAAAAGTCATTCCTTGTGCTGCATTCAGCAGCAGGCGGCGGTACTGGCGGATCTGGATCAGGCGGAAGCACAACTACAACAACAGTAGATGTAGACTTGACAACTGCAGAGACTGGAAGTGTAGCTGGTTACAAGGGCAATGAAAGAACATTTACATTGGGCGGAGCAGAGCACAAGATAAGCTTCACAGATGTAACTGAAACATCTGCAACATTGACAATTGAATCAAATCCAGTAGTTGTAACATTGAATGTCGGAGAAACCAAGAAAGTAGACCTAAACAGTGACGGCTTGGATGATTTGGAATTGACTTTGAACACAATATACGGCGGAAAGGCAGATGTTACAATAAATAAAATTGCAGAAGGCGCAAGCAAGGTTGTGGAAGAAGAAAATGCGGCTAAAGAAGAGGCTGAAACAACACCTCAAACAGGCGAGGAAGAAACTCCTTCAGAACAGCCAACTGTGGAAGAAGAAACTGGAAAAGTCAGCACAGGCGTGATAGTAACCATAATTATAGTAGTAATACTGCTTGTAGTTGTTGGTTACCTGTTCATAAGAAAGAGAAGCTAAGGCTTCTTTACTTATTCTTTTTTTTATAATATATATTTAAATCGATAAATGTTTATAAAGATACTAGACAAGGCATTTAAATGATAAAGAAGTGGTTATTGATATTGATTTTTTTTGCTTTAGTGAGTTCTTATGCTTATGCAGGAGATGTGCATTATTTGGACTTTAAAAACAACAAGGTCAATATACTTACAATGTCTGAGAGGGATGCAGCAAGATTTAATTTCACTGTAAGAGAATATTATATGCCTTATATAAAGGATGGAAAAGAAAATATTGAATTTGAAGAATTTGAAAGGGAACAAGTTTTCATGTTAAGGGGCACGAGGGAAAAAGAAGCAAGTGTTAAGAACAATGTTACAAACACAACTAGTTTTATCAAAATAAAACTTGCTGATGTTACCACTTTTATATGGGGCGCTGAGATTCCACAATATGCAACCTTGGCGCAAAGGACTTCATTGCAGCTGGATTTTGACATGGACAGAGTGACTGACATGGAGATAAGGGCATTGGATTTTGATAAAAATACAAATAATGTTACTTTTGAGTTCGTTGTGGCAGACAAGAGCGATGCCAATTACAGGCCAATATTATATACAAATAGAACAAAAACCAGCGACATTGGCAATAAGCCAAGCAGCACCATGAATATCTTTGGTTATATTAAGAATATACTCAAGAAGGCTTATGCCAGCTGGGAGATTATAATTGGCAGCATAATAGTTTTGTTAATATTATTATTAAACAGAAGGTCTATTGAAAGATTCTTGAGAAGGACATTCTAATTTTTATAATATATTTGCAGCTTTTCTTTAATGCATTAATGTATTTCCCTGGCCTCTTGGAAAGGAGAAATAGGCAACTGGTCATCTGAATTCAGATATGTTATGAATAAAGATAGAAAAAGTAAGATTTAAATAATGAATACTCTTATTTTTTGCAATGAAAAGAGGGATTTTGCTGATATCATTCATTTTTATAATGATAATTCTTGTAGGCTGTGCTCAAATCGGTTCTGACAGCAATGATATTCAGAGCAAACTGAAGGAGACCTTAAATTTTCGCGCTTTATCTGGCAAGATCATAGGAGGCAGTTGCAGTGCTGATGCTGATTGCGATTTTGGAAATGTTTGCATTGAAAGTGTTTGCAAAGTTGGCTGTTTGCAGGATTCTGATTGTTCTGGCGGCACTTGTGATCTTGATACTGGCCGATGTGCTGCTAAAGGACAATGCAAGACAGATGTTGATTGCAAGGATGGCAAAAAAATAAGGTGTGATATTTCTACAAGTAATTGCGTTGAATGTTATGAGCAAGAGCATTGTGGCGGTGATGCGACCTGTGATTTAAGCACTAATACCTGCAAGGAAACCAATACTACAGAACAACAACCTCCTGCTGTTGAAAAGAAAGTGAATAAATGCATAGATTCTGACAATGGAAAGGATTACTTTGTTGCAGGGAAGCTCAGCGGGACTGATATTTATGGAAATGTAATTGACCAGTTGGATCATTGCGCAGGCGATGGAACAGGAGTAAATGAATATTATTGCACTGAAACAGGCTTTACTTATGAAACATACCAATGCCCTAAAGGCTGCAAAGACGGAATTTGCGTAAAAGAAATAAAGGCAGAAGGGATAAATATAAGCAAATGCAATGATCCTGATGCAGAAGACTTAAGCAAGGCAACAACCGTGACATATTTTGATCAGAACGGCGTTCAATCTGACTTTAAGGATTCATGCGTTGGAATAGTAGGAGTAATTGAAGGTCTTTGCAATAAAGATGGTACATTTGCTTGTTTGAATAAAGACAATTGCAAGAGAAGATGCCCAAAAGGCAAAATATGCAGTGATGGTGCATGCATAGAAACAATTGCCAAGTGCGTTGATTCTGACTCTAAAAATAAAAATATGCCTGGAAGCGTAACTTATACTGATTTGGCTACAAATACACAGAAAGTCATACAAGATAAATGCATAGGAACGCGATTTGTTGAAGAAGGCCTATGCAATTCGATAAATCAGGGAAGAATAGAAATCATGAAATGTGCTGACAATGAGGTTTGCAACAATGGCGCTTGCATACCTTCTCCAGAGAAATGCCAGGACAGTGATGGAAATGACAGGTCTAAAAAAGGCACTGTGAATTTTGTTACCAAAATAGGACTTAAGGGAGTATTTTATGATTATTGCAATGCTCCATCATACCTTACAGAGGGCTTATGCAAGGGCAATACATTCCTTCCAAGAGGAGTGTCGTGCCCAGTGAATACTGGATGCAAGGATGGTGCATGCGTATCTGGTGTTAATATGATACAGAGCACTTGTACAGAATCCGATAATGGATTTAATGTTTATTTAAAAGGTGTTACAACATTTACAAATCAAAGTGGCTTAAATAAAGTAGAGGATTATTGCATAGATGCCAGGACCTTGCAAGAATATTATTGCAATCAAAATCAGATGAGTTACCTTTCAAGAACATGCTATGAAGGAGCTTGTTTGAATGGCATATGCAAGAGCATGCCATTACAGCAACCAAATAATCCTTCAAGCAGCTCAAGCACATTCAGGAGCAGTTGGGGATGGGGAAGATGAAAATTAAATATATTTTTGTATTCCTTGTATTGCTGCTTTTTATCACATCATGCCAGCAATCCAAGCCAGAAGAAACATTGGAATCTCTCGGAGATGCAAACCAATTGGAAAAAGGCGACAAAACTGTTGACTTATGCAAAGAAGTAGATCTTATGAATGATGACCTTGCAGCATTATACAATGATTTAACAAAAGCTGAAGATGAACTAGATGGCTTAAAAGTGGATTTAGAGTATGCAAAAGAGGATGGCAGGGACACTACTGAACTGGAAAAACTTGTTAAAAGCCAAGAGGATTATATTACTAAAATTAATGGCATGATAAATGATCTTGAAAAGGCTATTTCAGATTGCTAAAAATATTTTTCTTTTATGACCCAACACTTTTAGAAAGGTAATCTTGGGTGTTTATAGAAAAATAAAAACAGCCTGGAGCAGGATTAGGAACGTAACGGTGTAAAGCCATATTTCTTAATTGCCCCCTTTTTGTTTAATCTCTTTTATTAAGATAAGCATATTTTTTATTAAAGAATTCGCTTCTTCAGCAGAGATATCATGACCATAATAATTAATAGAATTCCGTATTCTGCGAAAATCATCGAATTTATCACCCAGATTTGTTTCTTTAATTACTTCTTTTAAGAAAGCGCAATAACACTCATGGTTATATATTTTGAATCCATTCTCTATTGCAAGGGCTTCCAATAATTCCCTTAGGGCATCATAAGTTAAGCTGACTTTTGATGAAGCAGTAGTTTCGTTTAATTTTATTAAATTTGCCGTAATTAGCTTTTTTGAGGCAGACATTTTTAATGAGCTAATTAGACCATTATCAATTTTGACTTCTTTAATCATTTTAATTTTTTTGCAGCTTAGCCAATCCATCTTCTACCAACCACCAGAGATTATGTGTCCGTTTAAAATATTATTTAACAAATCTTTGTTTTTAACATCTTTTATCCCCTTGAATGCAAATACCTGTATTTTTCTCTTTATTTTTTTTTCAAAATCACTTAGATTTATTTGTTTTTTTGATACTGTAAATATTGCAATGTCTAAATCAGAATCACGTTTTGCTTCTGCTTTGTTTAGAGAGCCAAAAATTATTACCAATGGGCTTATCAGCTCTCTTTCCAGATATTCTACTAGTTCTATCCTTCTTACTACATCAGACCAATATGCCCTTGATAAATCAATAAATAAGCTGTTTTTTATATCTGCAACATAGTATATATAGTTTCTTTCCTTTTCTTCTAACAACAAACCTTCTTTTCTAAGCTCTTTTAAAAGGTGTGATGCAGAGGGGGGGCTTAATGTTTTCAACCTAGCATATTCCCTAACATTAATCCTTCTATAGCAATCATTGAAGAAAGGTTCTAAATTGTTAAATATTTTTAACATATGTTAATATAATTTAACACTTGTTTATAAATATTTCGCCTGGAGCAGGTAAGAAGTAAAATGTCTGCTTCTCTATAGTGTTTAATAGAGTTAGGAGATTATAAATACTGTCGGCGGAATATTTATATATTTATACATATTATAAATATATACACATAATGGGGGTTGAAAGCATGACAACTATGACTTTAGCAGTTCCAGACGAACTAAAAATAAAAATGGAAACCTTTCCAGAGATGAACTGGTCTGAAGTAGCAAGACAAGCATTCATACAAAAGGTGAGGGATCTTGAAATTTTGAAGAAATTTAAGTCAGATAGTACTATAACTGAAGAAGATGCTTTGCGAATGGGGAGTGAATTGAATGAACATCTTGCAAAAAGATACAAGAGGAAAACTTAGATAGAATTGGTCATTGATGCGAATATACTTTTTGCGGCTTTGATAAAAGAGAGTAAAACTTCTGAGCTCCTTTTTAAGTATACATTGTATGCACCTGAAACCATATTTTGCACTCTGCTTAAAACAAAATTGTGCTTTCTGGACCAATGACGAAAGATTGAAAAAGCAAGGACTTCAATTTGTTGTTTGGACAGCAAAACTTGTTGCTTATTTTATTAAGCATGAGTTTAATAAAGAAATGGTGAACAGGCATGTGCAGAGAAAGATAAGCGGCTTATGGAATGAGAAGAGCATTAGAATAAAGGAGACTATTATGTCATGTCTTGCAACATGGAGACTAAGAGGGCTAAATACCTTTAGTATGCTAAGGCAAACCCTTAGCAGCTAAACGGATACTAATGGAAGGTTTATATATGTTAATATCACCATAATATTATGGTATTATTAACATGAAAAATGAAGATGTTTCAATAATAAAATTATTGCTCGAGCATAAGAATGAGGATTTGAATATAAACAATATAGCTTGTCTTTTAAAAAAGAACTATAAAACAGTGTATACAATAGTAAAAAGATTAGAAGACCTAAAGATTATTACAGTTAAAAGGTTCGGCAAATCTTTAAAGGTTGAATTAGTAAACAAGTTGCATTTTTTTGTTTTTTTGGCGGAATATGAAAGAAAAGAAGAAATATTAAAAAATAAGGATTTAACTGTAATGCTAGATTCTTTTTTGAACGGAATTAAGACAAAATGCTTTATTCTGTTGTTATTTGGCTCTTATGCTAAAAAAAGCAATACCAAAAACTCAGATATAGACTTAATGTTTATTGTGCCTGATGAAGATAAAGAAGAAACAGAAAAGAATATGCATAACATTGCTTCTTTATTGCCATTAAACCTACATATAAATGTTTTTAAAGAAAGCGAGTTTATTAATATGAAGAATTCAAAAGAGATAACCGTTGGGTCTGAAGCCATGAATAATAATATTATATTATATGGCATTGAAATGTACTATGAGCTGATAAAATGATAGATGAAAAAAGGAAAATGGAGGCTAAGAAGAATTTTGATTTATACTTGCAAGAAGGATTATTAAAGAAAGAGCACAATAATCTTGCTAAAGAAAAATATATAGAAAATGCACAAATTTCATTAAATGTTGCAAATGAGTTAATGCAAAGTAAATTAAAACCACATTTATGGGTAATTGTTACTTCTTATTATTCTATGTTTTACATAGCAAATGCTGTCCTTTTGCATATTGGTTACAAAACACAAGATAAAATAACCCATAAGGTAACAAATGATGCCTTAATCGTTTTGATTGTTGGTAGATTAAAGAAAGAACTCTTTGAAAGTTATGAAATGATACAACAAGAGGCTCTTGAAATAGCAAATACCCGAGCTGAAAATCTAGTCGAATCATACTCTCTTGAGCTGGATAAAAGATCAAGGTTTCAGTATAATATGCTTGAGAGTACAAAAGAACAGAAAGCCAAGACTTCATTAAAAAGAGCTACTGAATTTGTTTTCGAAATGAGGAAATTATTAAAATAATTAATATGAGAAAAACTTATAGGTTTAGCAGTTGTGTATGCCAAGGCGAATGGTTATACTCGCACAAGATTGCTAATGATGAAACTATTTCAAATAAGGAAGAATTAAGAATATTTTTAAGCGAGATGACAAAAAAGTTCGAGTTAATTGATACTACAGTAAAAATCTATGACCAAATATTTTTCTTTTTCTTTATGATGAAACCTAAAACTGTACCAATAGAATTAATTAATGCAATACAAGATGGTATCGTTCGTTTTGGGAATTGGGATGATAAATATGTTTATACTACTATTTATGATTTACAAGAGCATTACTTAAGGAAGGATCTTGAAAATGGGAATTTGATTATGATAAAGGCTAAATGTAAGAAACAAGAGGTGAGAAGACTTGACTGAAGAAGTTCAGAATCTGATTTTAAAATTAAAAGAATACGATTCTAGTGATTTTGATGGAAAAGACTACGAATTTGTAAGAAGAATTGCAGATAACACAATTAACTCGTTGATGGTAAATGGGGAAATTATTCTTGACTATATTTACCCATTACTAGAATGCCCAGAAACTTGGACGTGTTTGTTTGGAATAGAGATCTTGGGAAAAATAAAAAGCGAAAAATCTGTAAAAATATTAATAGACTTCATTATTCAATATGAAGATACAGATTATTATGATAGATGCGATGAAGCGATGTTCGCATTAATAAATATCGGAAAGCCTGCTGCTAAAGAAATAATAATCACTTTGGATAATTTATCAAGAAAAAACAAATATAGTGGTTATTTAGATGAGGCTTTGTCTAAAATTGATGATAAAGAAGGTAGACTTTTTAGATCAAACATACTTAAAGACTATATAAAAAACGATAAAAAATATCATGGTTGGTTCAATTTAACTTTGTTTATTGTAGGATTTAATAGTGATGAGAAGGAAGTTTTACCTTTACTTAAACAATTATTAAAAATGGATATTACAAAAAAAGAAGAACATGAGATTCTTAGCGCTATCGAAGAAATTGAAGATCCAGAAAAATATAAAAAAACACTAAAAAAGGATGCAGAACTGTTAAAGCCTCTTTTTAGACAATTAATTGGTACAAAAAAAAGAGACGAAATTTCTATTTTTGATAAATTTAAGGATATATTCAGTGGAAATTATAAGATTACAGATAAAGAAATGGCAGAATTTTTAGATAGGGCAAGCGAACCTGACGAGAATTTTGAAGCTAATTTTATTTGCAATAGCTGCAACAAGAGACAGAACATAAAAACAGGGCTTATTTGGAGCATTAAAAAAGAAAAAGAAGATATGTACTCTTTTGGAAATGAAATAATGTGCAAATATTGCCGTAGCCACGATATCAAATTAACCAAAAGCGGAATGGTAGAAATTACAAAAAAACAAATACAGATATTTCTTGGAAACGATAAAGGCGTGATGCCTGTTGGTAAAAAAATATTTGTTGAAGACAGAGAGATTGCATATGATAAAACTTATGAATATATGTATCCGTTTAGCTAACCGCAAAAAGTAAATATAAGTTCTTCTTTCTAATGTTTGATTGTGGGTTTTGTGGGGGGTAAAGAGGAATGAATGAAAATACCACAAGAACTAGCAAACTTAAGCAAGCGTGATCTAATACGTATTATTCTTGAATTTAAAGAAAGGATAGAAAACCTTGAAAGAAAGCTTGCTATTTATGAAAATGCACATACTCCTCCTTCGAGAAACAACAGAAATTATCCTAAGCAAGAAAAGTCAAACAATCATGTTGGCGCTCAAAAAGGGCATAAAGGAACAACAAGAGAAACACCAGAGCCAAATAACTTTAAGGAGCTTAAGCTTGATTGCTGCCCTGATTGCGGCAAGCAATTAGGAAGGCCTAGAAGCGTGCATAAGAAAATAATAATAGACATACCAGAGCCAGAGCCATTAAACATAACTGAATATACCATTCCAACTTACTTTTGCAATCATTGCAATCAACAGGTCATGCCAACTGACAAAGGATTGCCAAGCGAAGGAATATTCGGGCCAAACATTTTAGCTCAAGTAACATTGCTAAAGAATGAGGATAGACTGCCCTATAGTAAGATAGCAGATATATTGAACAGGCAATATGGATTTAACATAACTGCAGCAACAGCATTGGACATGAATAGGAGAGTTGCAGACAAGCTGCAAGGAACATATGAAGAGATAAAGCAGGATATATTGAACTCAGGCCAGGTTAATGCGGATGAAACTGGCCTTAAGGTTCAAGGAAAGAACTACTGGACGTTTCTATTCATGTCATTAACCTCTATATTATTCATGATTAGGCCGAGCAGAGGGCAGAAAACAATCAAAGAAGCATTGGGTAATAGCTATAAGGGAATATTAAGTTGTGATGGCTGGGCTTCTTATCCGAAATGTGTTAAACTTATACAACGCTGCTGGGCCCATTTGCTTAGAGAATCAAAATGGCTCGCTGAAAAGCATAAAGGGCAGGCAAGATTGCTGTATAACCTGCTATGCAAAATGTTTGCTCGTATAAAGAAGATAACAAGCAGTACAATACAGGGAGTAAAAACAAGAACGTATAATTGGTGCAGAAAGACACTGAAACAGATAATTAATGCATGCAAGGCATACACAGAACTAAGAAAATTTGCAGGCAAGATAGAGAATGGGTTTGACTATTGGTTCACTTGTATTTTGCATCCTGAGATAGAGCCGACAAACAACAGAGCTGAAAGGGAATTAAGGGAAATTGTTGTGCAAAGAAAAATAAGCTCATTATGGAATGAAAAGGGTGTTAGAATAAAGGAAACAATTATGTCATGCCTTGCAACATGGAGATTAAGAGGATTAAATACCTTTAGTATGCTAAGGCAAACCCTTAGCAGCTAAACGGATACGAATATATAAAGAATAGAATAAAACAAGAGCCGAAAAATGGGGAAATTTATTTAAGAGCAGCCAAAACAGCGGAAAAATTCAATAAATATGCAGAAGCCATAGAACTTTATAAAAAATCTCTAGAATTAAACCAGAAATTGATTGCTTCTTATATTAATTTAATTGAAATCTATATAAATAGGTTTTATTATTATGGAATAAACGAAAGCAAAAAGGAAGCGATGGATTATTTTTTAAAATTCATAGAGTTATTAAATTCTAAGAACTATGATTCAGCTACAATCAGCAATGAAGAATTTATAGGGTATTTCTTTATGAAAAGTGCTGCAAGACTTAACATAACAACCAAAAGAAAAATTGGCAGAAACGACCCTTGTTATTGCGGAAGTGGCAAGAAATATAAAAAATGTTGTTTAAATAAAAAATTAGATTCCAAATAATAAAATATTGTGATATATGAAGAATGTACGTCATTTATATATTCCTTTATTTATTACTACTTTTAAATTAAAATTCGCCTGGAGCATGCTAGGATAAAAGGTAAAATTCTTGGTTTTTAGGATGTGAATTAAGATCCAAAAAATTTATCGGCGGAAGTTTTATATAGTAGTTCTTACTTATCTTACAGGTAAGGAGGAATTATGAGACAAAATATCAAGGATATAAAGACTGTAACAATAACACAAAAAGGACAGATTTGCATACCCAATGTGGCGAGAGCTTTAGATGGATTTAAAGAGGGATCTAGAGTTAGCGTAATAGTCTATTCTGATAAAGTAGAATTAAGACCATTAAATAATGTTGCTGAGATGCTATTTCCCGCATTAGTAACTGAAGAAGTTCTAGCTAAAACATGGAATACAAAAGAGGAAGATGAAGCTTGGAAAGATTTGTAGAATATGAAAAAGGAGATGTTGTTGTTTTTGAATTCCCATTCTCTGATTTAAGTGAAACAAAAAAGAGACCTTCTCTTGTGGTTGCAACATTAAAAGGAGAATATGTTATTCTTTGCCAGATTACAAGCCAAGCAAGATCTGATCCGGATATAATTGAATTAAAAGAAAAAGATTTTCAGTCTGGTAATATAAAAAGAGACAGCTATGTTCGCCCGGCTGTTTTGTTTACAATACATAAATCAAGAGTGGAGTATAAAGCAGGAAGAATTAAAAAAGAGAAGATAAAGGAAGTTGAAAACAAGCTTTGTGAAATTTTCAGAAGATAATATAAAAATGCATGAATTTAACTTATTTAAATCTCTTTCGCCTTTTGTCCCATTATGCAGAAGTATTATGATTTTGTTTATAGAAAAATAATAACCGCCTGGAGCAGGATTTGAACCTACATATCCTTGCGGAAACTGGTTTTCGAGATTCGCTATTAATTCCAGCGCTCTACCAGATTAAGCGATCCAGGCATTAGAAAAACAATATTCTGAGATTTTATAAGTGTTTTGTGGCAATCAGTAGATAGGAAAGTGCAAAAGTAGGAACGGAATCAAATATTTTGGCATGATTCATAATCTGCAAAACAAATTATTCAAACAAAGTATTGCTTTTTCGATTTAGTTAATGAAAAACTTATATCTTCCAAGTCATTTAGTTTATTTTTCAATGATTTAAAGTGTTTTTCTTCTTCTTTTTTGAGTATAAGAAAAAGATTTTTGGCATCTTTGTTATTTGTTCTTTTAGAAAGATGCAAATAGAAAGGTGCATCGTATTTTTCCATTTTTAGAGACGCTTTGATAATGTTAATGTCTCCTGTAATGGCATTTATCGTGCTATTAAATCTTTTGTTGCTTTTTTGATAATTTTTTTCCATGAATTTTGGCAAGTACTTTAAGTCTAGCTTGTTCTTTCTTTTAAGTATACTAAATTGTTTTTTCAATATTTCCAAATGCTTCTTCTCAGCATATGCTAAAGAGATTAGTGCGTTTTTCCCATCTGGGTTTATGACTTTATTGGCGTTATTTTTATATAAATTATATCTGCTTAATTCCAGTGCCTGTGCCTTTTTCAACAATACTCTTATGTCAGATATAACCATGATATAAATATTCATTTTAACTTATTTAAAAGCTTTATGTTAAGGGTTTACTTTACAGAGGAAAGCAAATCTCAACAACAATATTAAAAAATGACTTAATCATCTTTCCTGGGAATCAAGATGACTGCAAGGGATAAATATGGGAATACATACATATATTCAGCTGGTGTAATATCTGAAAAGCCATTGGACAGAAGAAGGTTGCTTGTTAGTTATTTCTACAGCGAGAATGATGGCTGGTCTTTTATGCATAACGGACCAAATAGAAAATTGCAGGTTAAAATTGGAAGAAACGCTGATTCTTGTGGTTTGGAGGAAATATTGAAGAATAAATCAATTGACAATAGGGTAAAAAAGGCAATTAAACACATGATCAAAAATGGAATGAGCTCAATCTATTATCAGGTACCATAATACTAAATCTTCTTTACCTTGATGCCTTCTTTTGAATCTTCAAGAGCGAATCCCATTTCATTTATTTTTTGCCTTAATTCGTCTGCAAGCTTGAAATTCTTTTCTTTTCTTGCCTGTTCTCTTCTGTTAATAAGCTCTTGTATATTATCAGGTATAGATATGGATTCTTTTTCCAATAAGTCTAAACCAAGAATCTTATCAATCTTTTCAAGAGTTCTTATCTTGCCTTTTGCCTTCTCATTCCTGACCAATTCCCATAATACTGCAAGGGCTTTTGGCATGTTTAAGTCATTGTTTATTGCTTTTTCAAAATCTTTTAGGTATTTCTTGTTTTCCTTGCCATCATTCTTGCTGCTGGATATTATATTCTTAAGCCTTTCATAAGAGTTTTGAGCATTTTTTAAGTTTTCAAGAGAAAACTCTAACTGGGTCTTGTAATGGGCTGTCAAGCATAAATACCTGTAAGAAAGCGGCTTATATCCTTGATCTTGGAGCTCTGAAATCGTGTACAATCCGCCCTTGCTTTTGCTTACTTTTTTACCCTTGAATGTAAGGAAAGAACCATGAAGCCAGTAATTTACAAATTTTTTGCCTGTTGCAGCTTCTGATTGGGCTATCTCATTTGTATGGTGTATTGGTATATGATCTTCGCCGCCAGTATGAATATCAAAATGCTCGCCCAGATATTTCATTGACATTGCTGAACATTCTATATGCCAGCCTGGGAAGCCAAGACCAAATAGACTAGGCCATTCTTGCTGCCTCAAACCTGGCTTTTCAGAAAACTTCCATAAAGCGAAATCAGTTATGTTCTTTTTCTCCTTTAATTCCACGCGCTTGCCTGCTTGCATGCCTTCTTTTTTTAACATTGCTAATTTTCCATAATTCTTAAATTTGCTTGTATCATAGTAAATGCCATCCGCTGTTCTGTAGGTATAGCCTTTTTCCTCAAGATTTTTTATCAATCCTATTTGATCTTTTATATGATCTGTTGCTTTGCACCATATGTTTGGCTCCAAAATATTTAATCTTTTGAAATCTTCCTTGAAAACAGCCAAATAATAATTTGCTAGATCACCTGCCCTTTTTCCTTCCTTAGCAGCAGCTTTTTCTATTTTGTCTTCTCCTTCATCTGCATCAGAAGTTAAATGGCCTACATCTGTTACATTCATCACATGATTTACTTTAAAGCCATCGTATAATAATGTTCTTTTGAGTATATCTGAGAAAACATAAGTCCTCAAGTTTCCAATGTGCTGATACCAGTATACAGTCGGGCCACAAGAATACATGTTGACTTCATTAGCTTTTATAGGCTTGAATGTCTCGAGTTTCCTTGTAAATGTGTTGTAAATCTTTAATGACATAGAACTTTTGTATATGCCAAGACTATATTAAATTTATGCCTTATCGGATTGTAAAACATGTATCGGGCCCCAAGGGATTTGAACCCTCGACCTGCTGCTTTCTTCATTGCAATAGGAGGCAGCTGCTCTATCCAAGCTGAGCTAAGAGCCCATTAAGAAAAACAAAAATTTAATGTATTTAAAAACTATTCTCTTAACTCTATTTTTCTATTGTTATCCAAGGCATCTGCCAATGTTTTTCCAGTCTTGCTTTTCTTCTTTATATTTATCTCTCCTTTCTTTGAAGATGTTGCAGTCAGCAAAAACTGGCCATTCACATAAATGTCAACGGAAACATAAGGTTTTGTATACAATAAAATGTAATTTCCATTTTTCTTTGCAG
>Ga0209541_10004492_pt1 | contig 24723 bp, 19 predicted proteins | sample RifCSPlowO2_01_FD_184027 | JGI IMG/M metagenome (GOLD analysis project Ga0209541, IMG submission 184027) | Groundwater microbial communities from Rifle, Colorado - Rifle CSP2_plank lowO2_0.1 (SPAdes) (version 2) | ecosystem: Environmental > Aquatic > Deep subsurface > Groundwater | place... | reverse complement strand
TATGATTGTTTATTCCATAGAAATACCCAGACAAGGAGGAGAGCCTTTACCCTCTTTAACTTCAGACTATTTAGAAAGTATTGTAAAGGAGTGTCTTGCATCGGCAGGCGAAGATTCGCCATTGCAACGAGCAAATATTATCCAAAATGCAGCCCGCTTATCTAGGCAGTCTAGAAAAAATAATAGTCAAGCGAGACAAGAAGAATTATCTTGGCTTGAGGAAACAGTCAGTTTGTATGATAAAAGTAATGAGCATAGGCACAAGGATATTTTATCTGAAAAAGATCCTCTCAAACAAGCCTCTATGGTACTTAGAAGTCCAAATCTTCACCATATTGCCGGAGCATATTTTAGGTGTTCAGAAACATCTAAGCAAGCCGGAGATATAAATAAAGCACTTGAATTTGCAAAAAATTCAGAACAGCTTTGGACTGTTATTTGTAATAATTCCCCCAATCCTGCTTTTCAAAAAAATCTCACCGATACGGGTCAATGGATTGAAGATTTGGAGAAAAGGAGGAAGTAAAGATTATTTTTTTAATTTAAATATTAATTTTTAGTAAAGAAAATATGAAAGAAAGCGAAAAACCATCAGAAGATTTGGGTGTTGAAGGAATGCTTGGCGACCTCAGGAAGCAGATTGCAGAATGCTTACCTGAAATAGAGTCACTCGAAAAAAAAGAGATTGCTTTTAAGCTTCTCATCTATGAAGCTGTTTTCGCCACGAACTTTGTGCCATGGATGACCAATACATGGGTGCGATGCCAGAGTGATAAAGCGCGAGAGGTATGCGTAGATAATTTATTATGCGAAATCAAAGAAGATCACCCCGCGATGCTGCGTAATTTTGTTTCAGTAGCAGAGCAACACGCCGGGGATGTCAAAATTGAAGAAGTAACGGAGAGTATAAGACGGATTATCTCACGCCTTACAGATCTTAGTCGGTCTCCAGACGCAATGAATGGTCTACTAATTATGGCAGCTCTTGAAAATACTTCGCTCGAATTTATCCCATGGATGGAAAAAGCGGCGATGAAGCTTGGAGCTACCGATTTGGAATACACTAAGAAACACGGCATGGCTGACATTGAACACGCTAATGAATTCGTTGTTGCAGTGAAGTCAGAAGCTGAACATTTGGGGGTTTTATCTGATCAGCTTACCCAATCCAATTCTTTGAAATTAGTCAGTGATTTACTTCAGGAAATCTTCAGTGCTAAATAAGTAAAAATTTTAAAAAACCGTTTCAGAATTAAACAATTAGAAATTTATTCAAAATTCATAAATCTTAAATCATAAATCATAACAATGGACTATTACGAAATTCTTGGCATAACTAAAAGTGCTAGCCAAGACGAAATAAAAAAATCTTTTCACAAATTGGCTCATAAGTACCACCCCGATAAGGGCGGAGATGAAAAAAAGTTTAAAGAGATAAACGAAGCTTATCAAGTGCTTTCGGATGCAAAAAAAAGACAACAGTATGACCAATTTGGAAAGGGGTTTGAAAATATGGCTGGAAATGGACAAGGCAACCCATTTGGTTCAGCTCAGGGCGGGGATTTTAATTGGGCATGGCAAAATTCCAACCAAGATTTTGCCTTTGAAGATTTAGGAGATGTGTTTGAAAATTTATTTAGTTTTGGGGGAGGCAGAAGAGCCACAAAAAAAGATGTAAGAAAGGGTAAAGATATACAAGTTGATCTTGAAATTTCATTAGAAGAAACCCTAAAGCAAACTTTAAGAAAAATTACTTTAAATAAGATAATTACTTGTCATAGGTGTCATGGAACTGGCGGCGAGCCTCAAACTAAAATTAATGAGTGTTTTTCGTGCCGTGGATCTGGCCAAGTACAGCAAATTAAAAAAACCATTTTAGGTTCTTATACAAGTTTTACGGTTTGCCCTGAATGTAAAGGAGAGGGAACCAAACCCGAAAAGCTTTGTAATGTATGCAGGGGTGAAAGTAGAATAAAGGGAGAAGAAACTATAGAAGTTTCTATCCCAGCTGGCATAGACAATAATCAAGCAATAGAAATTGAAGGAAAAGGAGATGCGGGTAAAAAGGGTGGTAGGTCTGGAAATCTTTATGTAAGAATATTTATTAAAGAGCACCCCGTGTTTAAAAGAAAAGAAGATGACCTTTATGTATCTAGCCAAATTACTTATTCACAAGCAATTTTGGGTGCAGAAATTGAAATGCCTACTTTAGAAGGAACAAAAATATTATTAACGGTGCCACAAGGAACAGAGTCTGGAAAAGTGTTAAGAATTTCTGGCAAAGGCATTCCTCATTTTGGAAGTTATGGAAGAGGTAATATGTTTGTTGAATTAATTATTAAAACCCCAAAGAAAATTACAAAAGAACAAAGAAAAGCCCTTGACCAATTAAAAAAGGAAGGACTTTAAATAATAAACCAATATGAATCTAGAAAATTTTCCAAATTTAAAACCCGACAGTCAAGAATTAAAAGATAGTTGCATAGTAGAAATTTACGATCCAAAAAAAATCTCTTGGAATGAAATTAAAGAAGATATTTTAAGAGTTGAAATATCTGCATTTGGAGAAGAAAAAGCCTTTGACGAAGAAATGCTTCAAGAAGCTTTTGAAAATCCAGATAGTATAGTGATTATGACAAGGGATGCAAAAACAAATAGAATAGTGGGCTTCACTTACGCAGAACCAACAGTTACGGCCTATCCAGAAGAATATCCCGAGAGAGAGATAAGCGAAGATACGGCATATATTTCTGATTCAGCTTTTGAAGACTTATATCAAGGGCACGGACTTATATCGCCCATGATGGAAGAACTTGAAAATCAATTAGTACAAAGGGGTTTTTCTTTTATGGAAAGAGATTCTGCTGATTCTAAAAGAGACGAAAATTCCAATGAAGAAACATATGCCGAAAAAGTAAGAAAGAACTATGGAGACAGGATTGTTAGAGAAGAACACCACGATTCTGAATACGGTCCGCAGGTTTTTTTCAGAATTAAATTAAGACGAAGTGGTAAAAACTAAAAAAAGTTTAAAAAAGTGAAAATATGAATAACCAAGAAGGATCAAAATCCAAAAAAGAATTGCCAGAAGAAAAACCACTAATACTAAATTTTCAAGCTCATAGTTGAATTTGGGTAAATGATTTATTATTAAAAGCAAGAAGGGAATTTATAAAAAATTTATGGAAATAAGAGAAACCCAAAACGATCAACAATTAAATGATACAAGACTTGACCCCGACTCTATTTATCATAAAAAGATAAAACGAAGTAAGTTATCGGTCTTCAAAGAAGCCCAAGAACTAAGAGAAATAATGAGGGGTGAGAATGTTGAAGAATCAAATCGGGCAAGACATAAATTAATAGAGAATAATTTAGGACTCATTACCACTGTTATTGATATATATTTTTCAAATTTACCTAAAGGTTTTGAAAAAGACGATTTGAAACAAATAGGGAGCAAGGGTCTTATTAGGGCCGTTGATAAATTTAATCCAAAAAAAGGTTACGAATTTAGTACTTATGCTTGTACTGCGATATTAAACGCTATTCGTGGAGCTATAAAAGATATAGAAACTGATAAAAGAAGAATTTTGCATCACCAAGCAAGTATTGATTCTAAATTAGATGTTCAAGATAAAAATTCATTATCACCGATTGATAATTTAAATGTAAAAGAGAAAAGAGAAAAGTTAAAAAGGGCTTTGGGTAAATTAGATACAGATTCTCAAAAGATAATATCGATGCTTTATGGTTTGGAGCCTTATGAATTGAAGCCTGATGAAGGAGAATATACTATAACAAGAATTGCTCAAGAATTGGGTTTGACGCGAAATAAGGTTTTTAGATTAAAACATAAGGCATTAAGGGAATTATTGGTTGATAACCCTGAATTAGAAGATTTAATTAGCGAGTAAATTATTTTTTTAACTTTTTTAAAAAATATGTCGATAGAAGATTCATTTGAAAATTATAGACCAAGAAATAATAACAGACTTAACGAGCCCTATACTGTTGATTTAGAAAGATATCCAACACTAAAAAAGGCAGAAAAAGAAAAACTTTATAAAGATATTATAGAGGGTGATGAAAAAACAAAAAAAGAAGCAATAGATAAGCTCATAATGCATCATTTAAGATTTATTGCTTATATTACTAGGCGACGCTTATCGGGAGTACCAGACGTCGATTTAAATGATTTAGTACAAGACTGTAACTTGGCCGTTGTTGAAGCTATGGCAAAATTTGAGCCAACAATAGCTGAAGCTTCCACTTTTTTAGCAACATGTATAAATAATAGTGTAAATAGAATTATTAAAAGTAGGAAAACACTTAAAAGAACCGCTCCAGCTGGTCAAATATCCACTTATGATTTTGATGTTGATGATAAAAAAACAAAAACTCCAGAAGATTTGGCAATTGAAAAAGAAAGGAAGATTTTAATCAAAAAAAAATTAGCCGATGCATTGAAATATTTAACCGAAAGACCTAAGTTGGTAATACGTATGCGATTTGGTCTTGACATAGGCAGTGAACCGTGTACTCTTGAACAAATAAGTGAAATTTTAAAGATTACCAGAGAAAGAGTTCGTCAAATAGAAGCAGAAGCTTTTTTAAGAATGAAAAAACGTGTTCCTGAATTAGAAAATTTATTAGAAAATTTAATTGAAGATTGAAAATTCGTTGTTGCCAAAAAAATTACAGTTTGCTCCTATAGCTCAACGGTAGAGCAGTTGCCTTTTAAGCAATTGGTTCCAGGTTCGAATCCTGGTGGGAGCACAACATAAAAAAACATTGCCTTAAGGCAATGTTTTTTTGGTTAATCTTTAAATAATATTATTATTTAAGAATCGCTTCAATTTTTGCACCATTGATTTGGAAATCTGTATTTTGATCAAGTTGAAAATTTAACATCATTTGTCCATCTAAATTCATCCCACCGTGTATGCTACTATGCACTGTTCCTCCAGATGCCATCACAATATTTTCAGAACCAACTTGCACCATTACATCGCTGCTGCTATCAAGTTTAACTACTGGCGCAAAAATAAAATTGCCATTGCCAGTTTTATGTAGTGATTTATCTACTAGCATATCAACTCTTGCAACAGAATTAGTATTGCTATTTACTACTATATTAGCTTGCATTTTTAATTCATTAGATGGAAGCTTGGCCTCTTTTATTTGTCCAGATTCCATTACCAATACTTTTGTTACATGAAGCCTAAGTTGACTATAGGTATCAGCCGCCACATCTGATTTTACAAATAATTTAGATTGGTTTTTTGCTTTTAATTCAAGCAAGTTGAATATTTGAGGGGTAGTTGAAAGCGTAATCCATCCTTGAGTGTTGCTAAATACTTCTAATCTGTCTATGGCCATATTTACTGCAGTAACATTTTGCATATTTGCGGCGGCGTCAGTAACGGTAAAATATAGCGTGCCTTTTGCCTGATTTTGATTATTATCGTTTTGATTGTTATTTTCGGTGGTATTATTATTCATATAATCCGTTATTGGATTAGGATAATTCATAACATACCAAGCGCCAAAACCAACTAATAGCACTAAAACTACAATAAGAATAGTAACGAGTGTTTTATTTTCCATGTATAATTTAAAATTTAATGTGTATTTATTAATAAATTGTAATATATGTCGACCCACTTACAGACTTATTATATTATACCTTAAATAATTGTAAAAAAGCGAATACTATTAATTTTTAAATAATGGTAATATACTAAAATACTTTGAATTACAAAATGATTTCTTCAGACCTGGCGAATTTCGCCGAAGCGAAATTGCGCTTGGGTCTGGAAGGTATTTTTATTAATAAAGATAAAAAAATGGAAAATCTTTATGAAAATAATTTAATCGCTGAAGGAAAAACCAAAAGAATTTATCAAACAGAAATACCAGAATATGTAGTTATAGAATCCAAAGATGATCTCACGGCTGGGGACGGCGCAAAGCATGATATTATTAAAGGTAAGGCAGTATTTTCTAATACTACCACTTCAAATGTATTTAGGCTTCTTAAAAAATGTGATATACCAGTTGCCTTTATTGAAAAAATTTCAGAAACAAAATTTATTTCTGAAAAATGTACCATGATTCCCTATGAAGTAGTAATAAGAAGAGAAGCGCATGGGTCTTTTTTAAAGCGTCGCCCAGAATTAAAAAGAGGGCATCTTTTCCCACGGCTAATTATTGAATTTTTCCTTAAGACTTCAAATAAAAAATGGCAAGATGTTGATTTATTAAAAGACGATCCGTTAATTATTTTTCAAGATAATAGCGCCCATTTATATTTACCGGATCAACCCATATATCAACAAAATCCCTTTGCAATGCTTGAAAGTTTTCCGCTTAAAGAATCACCAAAAGTTTTTGAAGAAATAAATGAAATTGCCACCCAAGTTTTTCTTGTATTAGAAAAACAATGGCAGCTTATTGATAAAAAATTAGTGGATTTAAAAATGGAATTTGGCATAAATGCTGTGGGAACATTAAAATTAGCAGATGTCATTGATAATGATTCGTGGAGATTATTAGAAAATGGAAAATATATAGATAAGCAAATTTATCGCGATGGAGCCAATCTAGAAACAGTTAGTTTAATGTATCAATTAGTTACTACCTTAACCGGAAATTTTAAATTACCACAACAACAGATTATTCTGTGGCGGGCATCAGAATCAGATGATGTAATTCTTTTTCAAGAAACCATAGATTTATATAAAGCGCAGGAAATTTGTGAAGTAAAAATTATAACTTGTTCTATTCATAAAGAACCTATGCGCGGCCTTCAAGAAATTATAAAATTAGTCCAAGAAATTCCCGATTCGGTTATCTTGACTTTTGTTGGAAGAAGTAATGGACTTGGTCCAACATTATCGGCGCAAGTTACCGTACCTGTTATTACTATTCCTGCAAATTATAAAGATTTTCCAGAAGATATTTGGTCATCTCTTCGTACTCCAAGCGATACTCCAGTAATGACAGTTTTGGATCCAAAAAACGCAACCATCGCAGCACTTCAAATACTTGCTATGCGTAATCCAAGACTATATGCAAAACTTCGCAGTAAACAAGAAAACCATTTTTATAATATACTTTGAATTACGAAATGCTTTCGAGGTATTTTCCCCAAATTTGGAAGGTGAAAATTTGATAGAATTCTAAAATGTAGTAAGCTACATTTTAGAATTATTGCGAATTTTCAACCCGAATTTGGAGAAAAGACTCGAAAAACACTTTTTAACTGGGCATTTCGTAATTCAAGGTAATATAGTTAAAGTGTAATCCTAATTATGATAGAAATAAAAAATATTACAAAAAAATTTAAGGATTTTATCGCAGTAGATAATATTTCACTTAAAGTAAATAAGGGTGAAATTTTTGCGTTTTTAGGGCCCAATGGCGCCGGAAAATCAACTACGATTAAAATGTTAACTACACTTTTGACTCCAACTGCGGGAGAAATTTTTCTTAATGATCATAATGTTACTGAAAACCCGCACCAAACACGAAGGTCTTTTGGTATTGTATTTCAAGACCCAAGCTTAGATAACGAATTAACTGCTTATGAAAATATGCAGTTTCACGCAATTTTGTATGGCCTTAAAAAAGAGGTGTACAAAAAAAGAATTGTTGATTTGTTAAATCTTGTTGAATTATACGACCGAAAAGATTCGTTTGTTAAAACTTTTTCTGGAGGAATGAAGCGCCGTCTTGAAATTGCAAGAGGGCTTTTACACCATCCTAAAGTATTATTTTTAGATGAACCCACTATTGGTCTTGATCCGCAAACAAGAAATCATATTTGGGCATATATTCATAACTTAAATAAACAAGAGGGGGTGACCATATTTTTTACCACTCATCACATGGAAGAAGTTGAACGCATTGCGCAAAGAATTGCTATTATTGACCACGGAAAAATTATTATTACAGGAACGATTGAAGAAATTCTTAATAAAGCACAAACAAAAAACCTTGAGGATGCATTTATTGCGTTAACGGGAAATAAAATTAGAGAAGAAGCAGCAAATGTGGGCTTAAATCAAATGCGTATCAATAGTAAATTAATGCGTTAGTATGCGAAAATAGAATTTTAGATTTCACATTCTACTTTCTATTTTCTAGATTCTAATTTCTAAACTTGTGTCTGCAATTTACATTTTATGGCTACGACAATTAAAAAGATTTATTAGGAAAAAAGCCACCATTGTAGGAGCGCTTGGTCAGCCTATTATTTTTCTTTTGGCAATTGGATTTGGATTAAGCCCTGTATATGCTAAAGCAGGTGGCGGAAATTATATTGAATTTTTAGCCCCCGGAATTATTGTAATGACCGTATTATTTACCTCTATTTTTACGGGTTTAGAAATTATCTGGGATAAGCAATTTGGATTTTTAAAAGAAACTTTTGTGGCGCCAGTATATAGATTTGAAATTCTATTAGGTAAAACACTAGGTGGAGCAACAGTAGCTATGATTCAGGGAGCATTAGTGTTTATTATTACCCTTATTATTGGCTTCAGGCCTAGTTTAGCCAGTTTGCCTTTGGCATTTTTATTCTTATTGTTAGTAGCTATTTTATCTTCGGCATTAGGGGCAGTTATTGCTTCAAGGCTTGAGGATATGCAAAGTTTCCCCCTTATTTTTAACTTTTTTGTACAGCCATTATTTTTTTTATCTGGGGCGATTTTTCCGATAAAAAACTTGCCATCCGTATTGGATTTTATCACAAAAATTAACCCCTTTTCTTATGGTGTTGATGGATTGCGTTATGCATTTGGCGGAGTAAATGTATTTCATCCTATACTAAGCATAGGAGTTTTATGCGGAGTTACTATAGTTATTCTTATTATTGGATTATATCAATTTTCAAAAGTACAATTATAAGGCAGCCAAAAAATAATAGTGAGTACAGAATTTAAGCGGTCGCTGGTTTTCTGTACTTACTTTTGTTGGGAGATTGATTTTATAAATTATTTGATGTATATAGTATCACTAGGCATTTTTTCATCGCTTATTTTAAAAATTAAATATAAATAAAATTTCACCCGATCAAATAAAATCCGAGGGATTTTAATTTTGCCAAAAAGCAAAATTATTTGACCGGGTAAAAAAATATGATGCAAAACATTTTGGGAAATAATTTTAGAAAATTTTTTGGAATATCGTTGACCGCACTTCTTTTATTTGGCGGTTTTTTTGTTGCAAATAATGTGTCTTCAATAGCGTTACCTGGATCAACACTTATTTTTGAAGATAATTTTGACCAATCGGGAAACGGTATGACAAATAAATGGGATGATTTTAGTGGTTCAAGTGATGGTAGTAGAGTTACTACAGATACTGAAGGTTCAGGTTCATCTGATGATTTCACAGTAGGAGTAAGCTCAAAAGGATTATTATTAGAGGGTGGTAGTAGTGGTAGTAATCCAGACGAAGGAGTTGAGCGCGAAATATCAACCATGGGATATTCAAGTTTAGATATAGAATATTCAAGAGCTTGGAAAGGCGGAGAGACTGATGATACTTTTGTTGCTTATTACTCACTTGACGAAGGTCCGTTTACTATATTAGAAACTCAGGCACTTGGTATAACTACCGCGCACACCTTAGTTACTTTTAACATTGCAAATACTGATAGAAATACAAAAATTATTCTAAGATTTGAAGTTAATGGTTCTGAGACAAATGACAATTTAGGTATTGATGATGTAAAAATATATGGATCAAATGCTCCTCTTTTTTACGATGGATTTGAGAGTGATGATTTTTCTGCTTGGACAAATACAGAAGAAACTCCAGATGCTCAAACTTCAAATACTTGGACAGATGGCAATACTTCAGCATCCGCTCATTCTACTCACCTAACTGGTAGCAACGGAGCAGATCCAGACGATGCTATTGAAAAAGAAATATCTACAACAGGATTTCAAAATATCAAAGTTCGATATGCAAGAGAAGTGGATATCACTGATGGATCACCATTTGACGATGAATTTTTTAAAGCAAAATTTTGGGATGGATCAATCTGGACAGATATAGAGGTTATAGAAGATGCAACAATGAGTTCTACTATGTTCACACTGCCCACTTTAGCAAATAATAACCCTGATTTTAAACTTCGTTTTGAAATGGATGCGTCTAATTCAAGTAGTGATAATGCTTATCTTGACGATGTCGTAATTTGGGGAGACGAATTAACTACTGGAAGCATTACTATAAATAAAACAACAGTAGGCGGAGATGGGACATTTAGTTTTACAAGGACAGGAAGTGAAGAAACAACTCAAATTACCACACAAGCATTAAGTGGAAGCGCCACTATAGAAAATTTAGAACCCGGAGATTACACAATAACCGAAACAGAACAAGAAGGCTGGAGCACAGAAAATAATACTTGTGTGGTAACCGTAAGCTCGGGCAATACAGAATCGTGTAGTTTTACTAATACAAAATTAAGCACTATTGTAGGATTCAAATTTGAAGATTCAAATGGTAATGGCGCGTGGGAAGAAGGGGAGTTGGGCGTTGCAAATTGGCCTATGTTTTTGGGAAAGGTAGGACAAAGACTACTACCCGAACAACCTGCTGGACCTGGCAATGAAATTCCAATAGAAATGGTGGCTATGGAATTAACTGGCTCAAGCCCAATTGGACAAGTCCAATTTGATAATCTTGAACTTGGTGATTATAAGATATTTGAAGGTCAACAAACAGGATGGGCCCCAACTACGCCTCAAATAGATTCTTTCTTTGACATTACCTATCAAATTGATTGGCAAGGAATTGCGCAAGCGCCATTTATAGAATCATTCTTTGATGTATTTGTTGAATTGCCTGGTCAAGTGCTTAATCAGGGTACACCAAGTTGCGGACAAGAATCTTGTCCTCTTAGCCCGATAGCATTTGGAAATTTCCACAATATTACTATTACGGTTGAAAAGGATGTGGTAAATCCACAGGGGGAAGTAGTTGAAGATAATCATAATTTTAGCCTTAGGCTTGATGAAATTAACGGAGAAACAATTACGCAAGGAACTGTTTACACTTTTAGTGAAAATAATGCAAAAGTATATACAAATATAGGGCTTGGAACTTACAAAATTTCTGAAACTAACGGTGAAATTACCGGAGACCCTGACTTTGATTTGCTCGCCATAAGCAATGACAATGATGCAGACCCAACCAATGGTTATACTTTTAATGTAGAAAGCGGTCAAGACATTACTATTACTATAACCAACCAACAAAAGCAGGGAAGCCTTACCGTAAGAAAAGTGGTAACTCATCCAAATGGGGGAGTAGAAACTGCCAACCAATTTTCATTTACCGTAAATGATGAGGAAAACGATGGAGACCCAATTCAATTTATCCAAAATGGAGAAAATACTTTAATGGGAGAAAATATACTACCAATAAATCCCGGCACTTATACGATTGAAGAAATTTATCCAGAAAATACTTACGCAATTTCATATAGTTTGGAATGCACTAATGTAGTTATTGAAAGTAATGATACTTCGGCTATTTGTACTATTACCAATAGCGACATTCCAACAGGATATGGCGCAATTACCGTAATTAAAGATCTTCCAAATGATAATGGGGGTACATTTTCTGAAGGAGATTTTCCTCTTACGGTTACTAGGGTTCCAGAAACCGAAGAAGAAGCAATAGTTGAAACGCAAATGTCTAGCGGAATATCTGCATTTTTTACTCCTGGAAATTACACCATATCAGAAAGCAACCCCGGTGAATTAGACGGCTTTACCCAAAGCATTTCATGTACTGACGGTGAAACAATAATAACTAATGGCAGTATTTCTGTCGCGCTGCAACAAGCTTGGATTTGTACTATTACCAATGATGACCAACCCGGAAGCCTTACTATTATTAAAAATACTGGAAATGCAAACCACAACGGCACATTTAATTTCACTATTTCTGGCACCGATTTAACTCCAAGTATTACTACCACAGGGGGCACTGGCCAAACTGCAGTAAACCTAGACAAGGGTTCTTATAATGTGGTTGAAACAGATTCAACCGGGTGGAATTTTAGCGGTGCTTCATGCGAATACGAAGGTGAAAGCGCAGGAGTTTCTATTGAAAATGGAGAAAGTATTTATATAGATAGCGGCGATAGCGTTACCTGTTCGTTTATTAATAGTGTTATCATGCCAAAGCTAACCGTTACTAAAGTGGTAATTAACGATAACGGCAGAACAAAAACCGTTGAAGAATTTCCATTATTTGTGGGAGATAATCCTGTAGCTAGTGGAATTTTAAATGAACTTAACCCAGGAATTTATACAGTAAGCGAAACCGAAGATGTAAATTATCAAAAAACTATTACTGGAGATTGTGATGCAGGGGGAAATATTACACTAAATCCGGGCGATGTAAAATCTTGCACTATTACTAACAACGATATTGCGCCTATCGAAGAAGAAAATACCGAAATCCAAGGAACAATTACCGTAACAAAAGTGGTTATTAATAATAATGGGGGAACGAAAACAGTTGCCGATTTTCCATTATTTGTAAATACTACTCCGGTAACTAGTGGGGAAGCGGCAAGTTTTGATGCGGGAACTTACACTATTTCAGAAACCCAGCAATCAGGATACACCGCTGTTATCAGTGGAGACTGTGCCGAAGGAAGCATTGTTCTTTTAGCGGGAGATGAAAAAAATTGTACTATTACCAACGATGATGTTGCGCAAGAAAGCAGTAGTGGTGGTAGCGGAGGCGGGGGCGGTGGTGGTGGCCAAGTATTTACCATTACTTCTTCAAATAGCACTGGCGGATTAGTAAATCCTCTTGGATCGCTATCTGTTGCATCAGGAAATAGTTATACGGTTACTATTGCCCCAGATTCAGGGTTTCAAATAGCTGATGTGCTAGTAGATGGAAGTTCTGTGGGAAGTCAAACTACCTACACCTTTAGTAATATTTCTGCTAACCATACCATTTCTGCAAGCTTCTCAGTAATTCCTATAATAGCAGGAGAATCAACAAGTACTGAAAATCCAATTCCAGTTCCAACCCCAACCCCAACACCAACACCTACTCCAGAAGTTAATACTACCAATCCACAACCTCCAACCAATAGCCCAGATATTAGTGATAGTGGGGCCACAGATATTAATAATGATGTAGAGGTAACACTACAAGAGCCTCCTGTTGAAACTATTGCAGAAAATGGAACTAATTTAAACCAGCCAGCAGCTCTTGGAGAATCTGATGGCGCAAACGCATTTTTACAATGGATTGGCGCAAATTGGTTATGGCTACTTATTTTAATCCTGCTGTTATTAGCGGCATATTGGTATTACCAATATACTAAAAAGAATCAGACTATTCCTTCTTAACCTTTTTCATTGGGGATTTCGTGATTCAAGCTTTTTAATAAAATCATACTTCCTAAAAAAGCCTCATCATTAGATTTGTCCCCAAATAGGGTTTATAACGAAGATTGAAGATTTTGAGCTAAAAATTTGATAGAATTTTAAGGTTTATGCTTGTCATAAGCTGAAAAATTATAGCAAATTTTTGGCCAAAATATACAATTTGTAGTAAAACTCTATTTGGGGGACAAGTCTATTATTGATCGGGGCTTTTTTTTGTGATAAAAATAAAGTAAAAACATATTATGAAAATCCACTTTATAGGAATTGGCGGAATAGGAGTTTCAGCATTAGCGCAATATTATTTAGAAAAAGGGGATGAAATTTCAGGCTCTGATTTAGCTTCTTCAGAAATTACCGATTTTTTACAAAATAAAGGTGTGCGCATTGTAATTAGTAATAAGGCAGAAAATATCCAAAAAGATTTTAACGAGGTAATATATAGCCCTGCGGTCAAATCAGACAACCCTGAATACCAAGAGGCAAAAAGACTAGGCATAACACTAAAGTCTTATCCAGAGGCCTTAGGAGAGCTCACAAATCAATATAGCACCATTGCTATATCTGGAAGCCACGGTAAAAGTACCACAACTGCCATGGTTGCCTTAATTTTGATAAAAGCCGGGTTAAATCCTACGGTGATTATAGGCACCAAATTAAAAGAATTTGGAAACAATAATTTTAAAATGGGCCAAGGTGAATATTTGGTAATTGAAGCCTGTGAATATGATGGCTCATTTTTAAATTATAACCCCCACATTGCAGTAATCACCAATATAGATAAAGAACACTTAGATTATTTTAAAACTTTTAGCAATGTGGTAAAAACTTTTAAAAATTTTATTTTAAAACTACCCGCAGCCGGATTTTTAATAGCTAATAAAGAAGATAAGAATTTAGTGAAAATTTCAAAAGGAAAATTTACTACAATGTATTATTCTACTAAACAAAAAGAAGCTATAAAGCTAAAAAAGATATTAAAAATTCCTGGCCAGCATAATATTTCAAATGCATTAGCGGCCTTGGAAGTTGCTAGAATTTTACATATTAAAGACTTTATTTCTTTTAAAGTACTTTCAGAATACAAGGGGTCATGGCGCCGTTTTGAAGTAAAAAATGGTATTGCAAATAATAAAAAAATAACCGTGGTATCTGATTATGGTCATCATCCTAAAGAAATAACAGCAACTTTAACAGCCGCAAGAGAGAAATACCATAATAAAAAAATCTGGTGTATTTTTCAGCCGCACCAATACCAAAGAACTTATTATTTATTCAAAGACTTTGTAAAAAATTTTAGATTAGTTGCCATAGATAATATTATTATCACTGATATTTATGATGTTGCGGGCCGAGAAGAAAAAAATATCAACGAAAAAATAAATTCAAAAGTGCTTGTAGAAAAAATTGCCCGTAAAAATATACACTACATGACACTAAACGAAGCCGAAAAATTTGTAAAAGAAAATATTAAAAGTGGGGAAGTTTTAATAATAATGGGGGCAGGTGATGTGTATAAGCTAGTAAATAAATTTTAAAATATTTATTACTTACTTTGAGTTACGAAATGCTTGTTTGAAAAGATTTTTCGGGTCTTTTTTCCAAATTTTGGCCGAAAATTCGCTATAATTTTTAGGCGGACGCTTTGCGTAAGCCTAAAAATTCTATCAAATTTTCAACCTAAAATTTGAAAAAAATATCTCGAAAGCATTTCGTAACTCAAAGTAATTATCCACTTTTTATTTTTTCTTTAAACTATTATAATAGACCTGTTGCATATTAAGGATTTACTCGAGACCCAGGCGCAATTTTGCCGAAGCGAAATTCGCCAGGTCTGGAGCAAATTGCATATTTTGACTACAAATTCGCTATAATTTTTCAGCTTAGCTAAAGCTAAACCTCAAAATTCTATCAAATTTGCAGCCTAAAATCTTCAATTTTCGTAACAATCCTTAATATGCAACAGGTCTAATCAACAAACATGGTAAAAATTGACCAAAAAAAAATAGAAGAAATTCTAACTAGGGGAGTAAGTGAAATTATTGTCAAAGAAGATTTAAAAAAGAAATTGTTTTCTGGTAAAAAAATTCGCCTATATTTAGGGGTTGATCCTACTGGCGCCACGCTACATTTGGGCCACGCTATTGTGTTAAAAAAATTAAAAGAATTTGCCAACTTAGGACATGAAGTTATTTTATTAATTGGTGATTTTACTGCTAAAATTGGAGACCCAACAGGTAAAGATGCAACTAGAATTCCTTTAACTGACAAGCAAATTAAAGAAAATTTTAAAGATTATAAAAAACAAGCTTCAAAAGTATTAGATTTTTCTAAAGTAAAGATACAATATAATTCAAAATGGCTTTCAAAACTAAAGTTTGTAGATATCTTAAAGCTTTCTAGTAATTTCACGGTTCAACAAATGTTGCACCGCGATATGTTTGATAAAAGAATAAAAGAGAATGCGCCTATAAACCAAACTGAATTTATGTATCCCTTAATGCAAGGATATGACTCGGTGGCAATGAATGTTGATTTAGAAATTGGTGGAAATGACCAAATGTTTAATATGCTTTGCGGCAGAACCCTGCAAAAAATTTACAATAACAAAGATAAAGATATTCTAACTACTAAACTTTTATTAGGCACCGATGGTAGAAAAATGAGTAAGACTTACAATAATGCTATTTACTTAATTGATACGCCAGAAAATATGTACGGAAAAATTATGTCTATAAAAGATGAATTAATTTTAGATTATTTTGAGCTTTGCACTAATATATCCCAAACTGATATTTCTGAAATTAAAAAAATCCCAAATCCGCGTGATCAAAAAGAAATACTCGCAAAAGAAATTGTAAAACTATACCACTCAGAAAAAGAAGCTAATAAAGCGGTAGAAGATTTTAATAAAACATTTCGCGATAAAAATCCAACTTTTACAGAATACATTATTGACAAAGAAGAATTTTATCCAAAACTCATTGATGGATTATTGGTTAGTGTTTCTGGAGCAACCTCATCAGTAAATGCAGCTAAAAGATTAATAATAGAGGGTGCTGTACAAATAGACGGCAATATTGATAAGGAATGGAATAAAATAATTAAAATAAAAGAAGGAGGCAGTGAAATTAAGGTAGGCAAAAGAACATTTGCTAAAGTTAAACTAAGAAAATAAAAATTCTAGGTTCTATTTTATAGATTCTAGATTCTAAAATTATGTACAGATTCCCAATTAATGAAGCAGTAAAGCATATTGGCGAAAAAATTAAGGTTTCAGGATGGGTAAATATAAAAAGATCCCATGGCAAGATTATTTTCATTGACTTGCGAGATAGGAGCGGGATTTTGCAGTGCGTGTTTATTCCTTCAAATAAAGAATCTTACGATAAAGCCCAAAACTTAAGGACAGAGTGGGTGGTTGAGCTTGTGGGACAAATAATAAAACGACCTGATAAAATGATAAACCCAAATATTGAAACAGGCCAGGTGGAATTATCTGTTGAAGAATTAACCATACTATCAGAGGCACAAACTTTGCCTTTTGCAATTGAAACCGACGGGAAAGAAATTAATGAAGAAGTAAGGATGAAATACCGATATGTAGATTTAAAAAGAGAAAGGCTTAAAAATAATCTTATTATGCGACACAAAGTGTCAAAGTTTGTAAGAGACTTTTTGAGCGCCGAAGAATTCATTGAAATTGAAACACCAACGCTTACCAAATCAACTCCAGAAGGCTCAAGAGACTTTGTGGTTCCTTCAAGATTGCATCCTGGAAAATTTTATGCGCTTCCACAATCACCTCAGCAATATAAACAACTTTTAATGTGCTCGGGAATTGAAAAATATTTTCAAATCGCAAGATGCCTAAGAGATGAAGATCCAAGAGGGGATCGCCAAACAGAACATACTCAAATAGATATTGAAATGAGCTTTATAGAAAAAGAAGATTTTATGGAACTATATGAAAGAATGCTCATTAAGCTAGTTGAAATTTTATTTAGCCACAAAAAAATCCAAAAAATACCGTTCCCAAGAATTACTTATAAAGAAGCAATGGAAAAATATAATTCAGACAAGCCCGATATTCGCAAAGATAAAAATGACCCAAACCTTTTAGCATTTTGTTGGATTGTTGATTTTCCTTTTTTTGAAAAAGATGAAGAGGGCAAATGGACATTTACCCATAATCCTTTTTCTGCGCCAAAAACAGAATTTGCAGAAGATTTACTAGAAAAAAATAATATAGAAAAAATACTTACCACACAATACGATATTGTGTTAAATGGATGGGAAATAGGGGGTGGCAGTATGAGAAATCATACTCCAGAAGCCTTGGAAGCAGTATTTTTAGTAATGGGATACACAAAAGAAGAAATTAAAGAAAAATTTGGGCACATGATAGAAGCTTTTAGTTTTGGAGTTCCGCCACATGGTGGAATAGGTTCTGGCTTAGATAGAATAGTAGCTCTTTTGCTTGGCGAACCGAATATAAGAGAAGTAATTGCGTTTCCAAAAACAGGAGACGGCAGAGATTTAATGATGCGCGCTCCAGATGAAATTAGCCCAAAACAACTAAAAGAATTACATATCAAAGTTGATTCAGCCAAATCAGTCAAAACCGAAAAATTCAATTCTGATTCTCCTAACTCAGTAAAAAGTAAAAAAACAAAAAAATAAATGGAGGGTACAAATAACACAATACGATTTATATTGCTGTCTTTTATTTTTGCTTTTTTTACCATAGGAATTTTTTTAGCAACTCAATTATTTTTGCAAAATGCAACCGCTGGATATTTTAAAATAAATATTTCAAAAAATAATTTTCCTGCAAGTTTAGAAAGCAGCAATGTTACCACTATCACTCAACAAGCTCCAGTGCAACAAATTACTCAACAAATAAAACCTACAATACCTAAAGGATTACAACTTACCGCAAAATCAGCCTTATCAATAGAAATTGAAAACGGTAACGAAAAAATATTATTTAAAAAAAATGAAAAACAACAATTGCCGATTGCGAGCCTTACAAAATTAATGACAACTCTAGTTGTATTGCAGCAATATGACTTAAACCAAGAAGTGATTATTACCGAAGACTCGTTAAAACAAGAAGGCGAACAGGGGGACTTAAAAGTGGGGCAAACACTTTCGGTAAAAGATTTGCTTTATATTACTTTAATAGAATCAAGTAATCGTTCTGCATTTGCTCTTTCAGAAATAATATCAACAGAACAATTTGTAATATTAATGAATCAAACCGCAAAAGAGTTAGGGCTTACCAATACCCATTTTGATGATAGTACTGGACTTGATGCAAAATCATATTCAACCGCTGAAGATTTAGTTAAGTTATCAAAACATTTATTTGAAAACTATCCTTTATTTGGGGAAATTATTCGCCTTAAAGAATTTGAACTTTATTTAACTGATGGTTCATTGCACCATACACTTATTAATACTAATAAGCTTTTAGGCCAGGTACGCGGCGTTGTTGGCGGTAAAACCGGTTGGACGCAAATTGCTAGGGGATCTTTTATGGTAATACAAAAAGAAGAACAAAATCCAAATTATTTTATACATATTATTTTAGGTTCAGAAGAAAGATTTGAAGATATGCAAAATTTAATGCAGTGGACTATACCTTAAATCACGAAATCCCCAATGTAAAGGCAAGTTTCAGGTTTTTCTTTAAATTTCAACTGCAAATTCGCAATAATTATTTTATGTAGTAAACTACATAAAATAATTCTATCAAATTTTCGTTCTGAAATTTAAAGAAAATCTCCTGAAAGTATTTCGTGATTTAAGGTAATTCCAAATTTTAATGACTATTTTAACTTTTAGTATTATAAAAGTATTAGGAATATCAGCAATAGCGTCTGTTATAGCTATTTTGTGGTCTCCTTTTTTAATAGATTTTTTATATAAACACAAGCTTTGGAAAAAATCAGCCCGCACAAAAGCAATAAGCGGAGAAGATGCAGTAATTTTTAATAAACTCCATCAAGAAAGAGAAACAAAAGTTCCTCGAATGGGCGGGCTTTTAATTTTATTCACCACCGTATTTGTTATTTTTTTATTTTATATTATTTCACTTTTGTTTCCTGATTGGTGGTTCTCCAAACTTAACTTCCTTTCAAGGGGCCAAACATGGTTGCCATTATTTACTTTAATTGTCGCATCGTTATTTGGACTTTTAGATGATATTTTAACCGTATCATCTCTTGGAAGTTACATTGGTGGCGGATTATCTTTTAAAAAACGCTTGCTAGTTGTGGCGTTAATGGGATTAATAGGAGGCGCTTGGTTTTATTTTAACTTGGGCTGGGACATTATAAGTATTCCTTTATTGGGTCAAATTTCAATTGGAATTTGGTATATACCCCTTTTTATTGTGGTAATGATTGCATGCTGGTCTGGAGGCATTATAGACGGTTTAGATGGTCTTGCGGGTGGAGTATTTGCTTCTATTTTTGGAGCGTTTACCATTATTGCTTTTTCACAGGGCAAAGTTGATTTAGCGGTATTTTGCGCAGTAATTACAGGAACACTTTTTTCTTTTTTATGGTTTAATATTCCTCCAGCAAGATTTTATATGTCAGAAGTTGGAACTTTGGGCCTTACCGCCACTTTGTCAGTAGTAGCATTTTTAACTGATTCTATTTTTGTACTACCAATTATTGCGGGACTTTTAGTGGTTGAGGTAATTTCTGTAATCATTCAGCTTTTATCAAAAAAATTCAGGAAGAAGAAAATCTTTCTTTCCACGCCCATACACCATCATTTTGAAGCAATTGGCTGGCCACCACAAAAAGTTACCATGCGTTTTTGGATTATTGGAATAATATTGGCAATTATAGGAGTAGTAATTAAGCTGGCTGGATAACCTTATTGTGCATTGCATATTTTTACGGTAAAATACTAAAAATGATCAATATTAACAAAAGAAAATTATTTAGTTATATATTACTAGTGGCGCTTTTTTTTGTGATATTTGGCGCCGGATTTTACTTAGGCAAAAAACAAGTGGTGTGCAGAGTATGCGCATCGGAAACTGTTAATTTTTCTTTGTTTTGGGATGCGTACAATAAAATACATAAAAGTTTTATTAATCCATCACAAATAGACGAACAAAAAATTATCTACGGCGCTATTTCGGGAATGTTAAAAAGTTTGGGTGATCCTTATACCGATTTTTTTGATCCCAAAGAGGCGAAACTATTTCAACAAGATCTTTCGGGATCATTTAGTGGAATTGGAGCAGAAATTGGATTAAAAAAAGGACAGCTAACTATAATTGCACCGCTTAAAAATACGCCTGGCCAAAAAGCTGGATTAAAATCCGGAGATCAAATTATTGCAATAGATGAAAAAAGCACTTTTGACATGTCTATTGAAGAGGCAATTAACTTAATTCGAGGTAAAAAGGGTACGCCAGTAATTTTAAGTATTTTTAGAGAGGGGTGGCCAGAAACAAAAGATATCAAAATAATAAGAGATACTATTAAAATTGAATCTATAGCCTGGGAATTAAAAGAAGGTAATATTGCATATATTAATATACGCCACTTTGATTTGTCGCTATCTTATGAATTTAAAAAAATTGCATTTGAAGTATTATCCAGTCCTGCAAAAAAAATAGTATTAGATTTACGAAATAATCCAGGCGGATACCTTGAAGTAAGCCAAGATATGGCAGGATGGTTTTTACAAGACGATCAAATTGTAACTATTGAAGATTTTGGAGAAAATAAAAAACAAAAACTCTATAAAGCAGATGGTAATGCGGCATTTGCAAATTATCCAACGGTTGTTTTAATAAACGGTGGCTCTGCTTCAGCTTCCGAAATTTTAGCAGGTGCGCTAAGAGATAATAGAAATATTACGCTAATTGGGGAAAAATCTTTTGGAAAGGGATCCGTGCAAGAAGTAATTACTTTGCAAGACAATGAATCATTAATTAAAGTGACTATTGCAAAATGGTTAACTCCAAAAGGTAATTCAATTGCAGAAATTGGTCTAGAGCCTGATATAAAAGTAGAGGCAGATGATGCTGATCCAGAAAAAGACTTGCATCTTCAAAAGGCCCTTGAAATAATAAGAGATTTACATTAGAATGTAAAATATAAAACTTTAGATTACTGCGAATTACGAAATGCTCAAATAAAAGACGAGTTTCTGGTCTTTTCTTCAAATGCACTTGCGAGGATGACCTTTGGGTCAAGGGATTGAAAATTCGCAATAATTATTTTACCTAGTTTACTAGGTAAAATAATTCTATCAAATTTTCACTTTACAAATTTGAAGAAAATACCTTCGAGACCCAGGCGCAATTTCGCTTCGGCGAAATTCGCCAGGTCTGGAGAAAGCATTTCGTAATTCACAGTAAATTAGAAACCATGAAAGTAATACTATTACAAGACATAGAAAATATCGGTAAAAAATATGAAATAAAGGAAGTAAAAGATGGCTATGCTAGAAACTTTTTAATTCCAAAAGACCTTGCAAAATTGGCCACAAAAAAAGCTTTGCAATGGTTAGAAGAACAAAAAGAAACTGTAGAAAATGAAGCAGAGGAAGATCTTAAAAAAACCCAGGAAGTTGCCTCAAAAATTGATGGAATAGAATTAAGCATTGCAGTAAAAACAGGACCAGACAATCAACTTTTTGAATCAATTAATAATGTAAAAATATCTGAAAAATTGAAAGAATTAGGATACGAAATAAAAAAATCCCAGATTAATTTAGAAAAACCGATAAAAGAATTAGGAGAATTTCCAATTAAAATTAGCCTAGATCATAATTTAGAGCCAGAAATAAAATTATTCATTATTAAAGAAAAAGAATAAAAATATAGCGACACTAATTTACTAATGACACCCTAATTTACTAATATTACGAATACGACATTCGTAAATTCGAGTTTCATTAGTATATTGGGATCGCCAAGCGAAGCGATGGCAAAATATATCTTTGTAGCAGGTGGAGTCATGTCTGGCATTGGCAAGGGAGTTGCCACCGCCTCCATAGGAAGAATATTAAAAAGCAAAGGATTTAAGGTTACCGCGATAAAAATTGACCCCTACATTAATGTTGATGCAGGAACCATGAATCCAATTGAACACGGAGAAGTTTTTGTGACCGAAGACGGCATAGAATGCGACCAGGATATTGGAAACTATGAAAGATTTTTAGATGAAAATATCTACAATGATAATTACATGACCACTGGTAAAGTGTACCAGACGGTTATAAACAAAGAAAGAAATTTAGAATACAATGGCAAATGCGTTGAAGTAATACCCGATATACCAAACGAAGTAATTTCAATTATTAAAAGGGCTGGAGCTAAGGTTAATGCCGACTTTGTATTAATTGAAATAGGGGGAACCGTAGGGGAATACCAGAATATATTATTTTTAGAAGCAGCAAGAATGCTGAAAATTTCACATCCAAAAGATGTGCTTTTTATTTTAGTAAGCTATATGCCGGTTCCTGAAATAATAGGGGAGATGAAAACAAAACCAACCCAATACGCTGTAAGAACACTTAATTCAGCAGGAATACAGCCAGACATTATTTTAGCTAGATCTATTATGGCATTAGACGAAAGAAGAAAACAAAAGTTATCAAATTTTTGCAACATCATGCCCGAGGATATTATTTCGGCACCCGATGTAAAATCAATTTACGAAGTGCCAGTTAATTTTGAAAAAGAAAATCTTGGTAATAGAATTTTAAAAAAATTTAATTTAAAAAGTAAAAAAAGCGACTTAAAAGAATGGGAAGCATTAGTAAAAATAATAAAAAATTCTCCCAAACCAATTGAAATAGGTATTGTGGGAAAATATTTTGAGAGCGGTAAATTCACTTTAACCGACTCTTATATTTCGGTTATTGAAGCAGTAAAACACGCCACCTTTGCACAACATAAAAAACCAAATATTACATGGATTTCTGCAGAAGATTTTGAAAAGAATCCAGCATCACTAAAAAACCTTAATAATTTTGATGGTGTAATTGTGCCGGGAGGATTTGGAAATAGGGGAGTGGAAGGTAAAATAAAAGCAATTAAATATTGCAGAAAAAATAAAATACCATTTTTGGGATTATGCCTTGGAATGCAGCTTGCGGTAATAGAATTTGCAAGAAATGTGTGTGGATTAAAAGATGCCACTTCTGCTGAATTTAATAAAAAATCTAAAAATATACTAATAGATGTAATGGACGAACAAAAGGCATTATTAGAAAAGAAAAATTATGGTGGCACCATGAGATTAGGTTCTTATCGCTGCGAATTAACACCAAATACTAAAAGTTTTAAGGTCTACGGGCAAAAAAATATTACCGAAAGACACAGGCATCGCTATGAACTTAATAATCAATATAGAAAAAGCCTTCAAGCCAAAGGCATGGTTATGGCGGGCCTAAATACAGAAAAAGATTTGGTAGAAATAATTGAATTAAAAGACCATCCTTTTTTTGTAGCTACACAATTCCATCCCGAATTTAAATCACGGCCGCTAAAACCTCATCCATTATTTAGTGAATTTATAAAATCATCAACTAAAAAACGAAAAAAGGCCTCTTGATGTGATAAGGTTTGTTACGAAAATTGAAGATTTGGAGCGATAAATTTGATAGAATTTTGAGGTTTACACAAAGTGTAAGCCGAAAAATTATTGCAAATTTATAGCCCAAATGTGCAATTTACAGTAAAACCTTATCACATCAAGAGGCCTGTTATTAGTTTCGTTTTTTAGTTTTTTAAGATTTACTAGGATTTATTTAACTAAATCTACATTAACAATTTTAGCTTGTCTTTGCTTGCCATTAAATAATTTTTTAAGTTTGGAAGCAAACCTAACAATGCCGTCCTTACCTGCGTAAAGCGTATCGTCTGAGCCCTTTTTAACATTTTTTCCGGCAAGGTATCTTGTTCCTCTTTGCCTTATAATAATCATTCCTGTTTTCACGGGTTGGCCAGCATAAATTTTAACGCCTAGTCTTTGGGCGGCTGAATCTCTGCCCAATCTAGATGAACCTGATGATTTACTTGTTGACATGACAATTTTGAAAAAATTGGCACCGAGCACAAAATTTTCAAAAAAAATTATGTGCTTGGTGGATATAAATTTTTAACTTTAAATTATATATGAATATCCTATCAAAAATATCAGAATTTGTCAAAGTACACTTAAATACTATTATTTTGAGTATAATAATTATGCTTTTTGTGTTGCTTTCCTTTGCCGCAGGATATATAATAGCGAAGTATCAA
>Ga0209541_10004489_pt1 | contig 24735 bp, 35 predicted proteins | sample RifCSPlowO2_01_FD_184027 | JGI IMG/M metagenome (GOLD analysis project Ga0209541, IMG submission 184027) | Groundwater microbial communities from Rifle, Colorado - Rifle CSP2_plank lowO2_0.1 (SPAdes) (version 2) | ecosystem: Environmental > Aquatic > Deep subsurface > Groundwater | place... | reverse complement strand
TGGGACAACATGATCAAGTGCTGTGCGATTCGTGCCGTAATACACCTTACCAGTAGCATTCTCGTCCGTGCCAAACGATATTCGGGCAGCGGTGTCTGTGACATTATGAGCGACACGGTTTGTGCGCGGTGGCTCAACATCAAACGGTGCGGAAAGCGTCGTGAGAATAAGTGCTATGGACTGCTGGCCAACATTCCCGCTCGTATCCACAGCAGCGACTCTGAACGTATATTGCGAAGAAGGCCTTAATCCTGTAATGCGCAGTTCGGAGGTCGTGGAGTTTTCCGTATTCTGGCCACCCACAAATACCATATAATGACTAATATCTGACTCGGTATTCGCATTCCACTGCAGCGTCACGGTGCTATACTCAATATTTATCTCTCGCAGGCCCGTCACCTGAGCGGGGCGCGTAAGATCCTTTGTCCTGAAATTTCCAGACGCTGTGGATGAGGTGTTATTCGCGTTCGTCGCGTTTATGAGGTAATAATACGTCGTATCATCATCGAGCGCGGTCAATGTAACCGTGTGGTTTGTGCGTCGTACTCCGCCTGTTTCTTCCTGCTTCGTCCAATTTAACGAATCAGCCTGAAGCCCATACAAAATCACGGCAGACGTATTTTCATCTGTGATCCAATGCAGTGTTGCCATGCTTGCCGTCGTTGTGACATCAGCAGGGCCATGTGTGAGCGTGAGCAACAACTCTGCACGCGTTGATCGAGATTCAACGATGGTAACGGGAGAGCCCTCAATCTTTCCAAACACTCCTAACATGCTATTAGGCATATCCGTAACCGTTGTTAAAACCTGGGGAGAGGATTCCGCAAACGCGAACGGCATGCTCATGAGTACAAGAATGATGCAGAAACTCATGAGCTGTTTTGAATTCATTCTAATTCAGGCTCCGGCGCTTTGATGGAGTATGAACGCAATCCTGAAAGGAAGAGGAACTGCTCTTCTTCGGAAGGCGCATCATACGCCAAAACATGAAATGTAAGTGTATCTGCTGTCTGTAGATGGGCGAAGCTCGGCTTCCATGCAGCCTCATATCCCCCAATAATTGATTCTCCTTTAATGAGATAGATTTGCACGTCATACGTTGTCTCAGGAACAAGGGGAACGGCAAGGGGCAGCTCGCCGTCCCCGTCCGGAGGATAGAGTGTGAAATATTCATCTGTTTCGGTCTTCAGCGTTATGGTTGCCTGCTCATCCGACGCGAGACGCTGCTCGGCGCCAATGGGAGATTCAGCGTCTGTAAACGCATGTTTCACGACACGGATGAGCTCAAACTGCTTAAAGGGCTGCATGGTCATGACATACTCCCTGCCCTCAACTTCTGTTTGGAAAAATCGCTCAGCGTCTTCATAGCCTGTCTTGTTTGCCTTGAGCACAGCGTTGACACAGTACGGAAGAGGCCGCGCAAGCTCTCCCCCATCATCCGTGTACCCAAGACTGCACTCCATACTTCCGCATGCCATGCGGAGCTCAGCCCCCTCAATAGGGGATTTGTCGAGTGCATCCTGGATTGTCAAAACAATTTCCTTATCCGTTGCGTCAGTCGTGCAGAACTCGTCAACATCTCCACCTCCTGTGGATGGAGATATTGTGGATGTGAACGCCTCCCTTTTCGGCTGGTTATCCTGAATGGAGACCATGAACGGGAATTCGAACATAAACGACTCATGATACCGGTTTTCATCGTCTGAGATTCTTATCATGACGGGAAACACGATGTCATACGTGAAATGCCACATGTTGATGCATAGGAAACTGAGGGCCTGCTGGCCTTTCTGCATGTTGCTTTTGAGAAGCGCCCCGTCATTCGGCGTTACCGCGAATTGCATGGGATAATCATCATAGATGACAGTAGCGCGCATGTCCGGGATGGCTACATCACCGATGTCCCAGACGTACTGCTTCGCGAAATAACTATCCTTGAACTGCAATCCTGAATCAAAGTCAACAATTCTGTCCTCATCAATCGGAAGGCCTTGAACCTTGATATAAGGGAAGTTAACGCGGATGAGCTTCTGCAGCTCCTCCTTCACTTCAGGAACCTTCCATGTCTTTGGCTTGCATGAGATGTCTATGCCCGTATAGGGGATGCGCTCTTCTGACGACAAGCCGATAAGCTCAATGACTTTTCTCTCGATAAACGTATCTTGGTTCTCGCGGTCCATGATCCTCTTCGCGAGCTCATACGCCTTTTTCACCCTGATCTGAAGCGTTCTGTCAAAGTTTTTGAGGTTGCGGTTTTCCTCGCCTGTAGCCTTATCAACAACTTTTAACGGAAAACTTACCCGTATGATCGTAGCTTCCTCCCCCAGTTCAGTCGTGATGTCCGGAATTTCCTGAAGCTCCGTAATTATAAATTCGTTCTCGAACGGAGCATAGTTCAGGCATGTTTTTAGGTTTTCCTTGACGTAACGCGTGATCTGCTCCTCGAGATATTCCTCGGGTGGCACTCGAGAAATTCCTTCAGTCCACCAGAACGGATCCTCGCGAACGCCGACAAGCGTGGACGTCAAATACGCATACGGATCACGGGAGATTTCCTGAGGCTCGTACAAGAAACCGCCGTTCTCACCGATTCTTGTAATCGCCTCTCGCGCGGTTGACTCAACGCAGCCCGTCATATACGCATATAACGGCTGGTATTTCGGCTGGATGATGTCGCGCTGCGGCCTGAGGTTCACAAGCGCCAAATACGCTCCGAGAATGATCAGCAAAATAATACCAAGGATTATAAAGAACGTGATCTGCCCCTTTTTCATTTCATTGAGAGTATCCTCTCTCCACCCCTTTTTACTCTGTGCGGTTTTAAAGTGAAACCATTTATAAATGTTGTGGAAAACCGTTCTCAAGCCTTACGTTATGCTACAGACAATAAATTATTATAAAATCCGAGGGGATCCTTAAGTGTATGATAAGAGAGGAGTTGGAAGCATGCGCATTGCTGCCATGGGCAAATCCTGTCACGAATGAAAGCCTTAAGGCTATAATGGCAGGAATTGCGCCAAATAAGCGAGATATCATCCTGGCGATAGGTCTGGACCAGTCTCTCGCACTCATTGAACGCGCATATGCTGTCCAAAGCATAGACTCGGAGCTTTCTCAAATTGAATATGGTCTTTATATTAAACGCCTGATAATGGAAGGACGATTTAACGAATTCTTTGCTGAGGAGCTTAGGGAACCGATGGTTAGAGGAGTATATAAACAAGAATTTGCGGGTCGTTGTGAGTATTTCTCCCATCCCGGACGAATGGATCGCATTCGCAGAAATATACCACGGCTCACTTTTGTGCACAGTGATATAACGGATGCCAGGGCTAGCAACAATCCAAATAAAGCGTACATCTCCAATGTTGTTGGATGTTTCGGAAATGAATACGAGTTTGTGGTTAAACTGCTTCTCAGTTTGGTGCAATTACCTCATGGAGGGTCTTTCTATGTGGCGAATGGGAATTACGTTGACACGCATATGAAACGCGCATTTGCTCAAGGAGCAATTCCCCGGGTGTTTACCAAAGATCGCGAGCTTACGAAACTTGCGTCTGGCATTCAGCGAGCAAAAGCAATAGGAGAATATGGCTGGGATCCGAGAGTGTATCGAAGGAGATAACCCTCACCTCTCACGTTTATGCTGCGCCTTGTATATCTTGTCAAAATGCATGCTTGGAATAAATGTCAGCTTCTTGAGCTTCTGCATCGCTTCCTCTAAGTCTATGAGGATCCAAGGATTCTTCCAGCGCTGAGCGATTGCTTTGTCAATAATGGAGTCCCAGTTCATCGTCTTTTCTATTTTGACAATCGTCGCGATGTCCTCCTCATCTTTTTCTCGGTGGGTAATAGCCTTCAAGAGCAGAAGCTCTTCCTTTGGAACCACATACACGATGAGCTCATGCTTTCCTAAAAAGTCAACACGTTGGGCAATGCGAGCCATGTCAAAATCAACAGCGTATCCAAAGACGGTTGTTATAAAAAGGTCAAATCGCTCATCTCCTCTGCTATAGACTTTAGGCTTTCCCGCCATCTTCCTTTTTTTCTCATCATAGAGCGCAACCAAAGACTTCTCCTTATACCCGAGTTGCTCAATCGCATGCACAAATGCCAGACGGTCACGCTCAGTCTTGAACACCAAGTCGATATCTTTCGTCGTGTTTTTATACCCAAGAAACATCATAGCAGTTCCGCCGATAGCCATGCATATGACATCCTTTCGCAAATAGTCAGCAATGAGTTTGAACAACTCTTCCTGATCTTGGGTGTTGATCATTTGTATCTCTCGGGCATTCGCCTCAATTTGATTGTGTCTCTCGCTTTTTTGTACAACCTCTGGACTTCGCTAGCGCATCTGTGTTTTTTTGCGAGGTCCATGAGCCGTTTCCAATTCGTGACATGCCTGAAAAGATGCATGGTGGCTTCAAGGGTTCTCGCGTCACCTATACGAATTCCATCGATGATCGCGTGCTCAATAGTGTATCTCCCAATTACCCGATGCTGAAATAATGGAAAAAGCTTCTCCGTGCTGTAGCGATTCGCGATATCATAAAAGCCGTTAGTTGGCTGTTGCGGTAATTTGCTAATCTGGTATATTCTCAGTTGACTCCCCCCGCCGCTCACGTGAACATATCCACGCTTCTTCAAACGCGACAGCGTGTTGATGGCGGACTGACGTGAGAGGTTCTGCTTGCGGGCAAACGTCTCCACCGTGTACTTTCCTTGTTTCATATGATTATGCATACTAACTAATATATATACTTTGCTATTATTTTGTTATCTTAATGCCTTACTTTCGCCGAACCGGAAGTCATGACACAATAGGCATGAGATCTTTTTGCGAGCGCACCCAAACAGCAACCTTTTTAAAGCAGCTCCGATTCTTTGAACTCAGGTGAATCTATGGTTAAACGGGTCGGTGGACTGAAGCGGAAGACACGGCATAAATATAGCAAGCATTATCGCCGTAAAGGAAAAGTGACGATATCAGATTTCATGAGTGTTTATAAGGATGGCGACAAAGTTGTGCTTAAAATCGAGCCCAGTCTCCCATCTGGAACATACTGCAGACGGTTTTATGGCAGATCAGGAATCATTGCTGGAAAGCAAGGAAGATGCTATAAAGTGAGCATCTTCGACCAGGGGAAGAAGAAGATCGTGCTCACGCATCCCGCGCATTTACGGAGGGCATAATGGTAAAACCAGAAATCATATCCGAACAACCCATGCCTATGGTAGATGTCCTGAACGCGCTTGACAAGATCAAGGCCAAGGAGAAAGAGCTCAATTACAGGGCACAGCGCACGGACGAGTATGTAAGACAGTTCATGTCCATTGACAAGAAGAAAGCGAAGGAATTAATCGAAAAGCTTAATAACCTCAAGATCACACGGCTGAGAGATATTCATATATACAAGATTGTGGATTTGATGCCCAAGAGTGTGGAAGATTTAAGGGCAATCCTCCAGGCATATACGATAACGATCAAAGCCGAGGATCTGAAGAAAATAGTGGCTGTAGTCAATGAGTATGCAAAATAAACAAAGGGAAACCCTATGGAAGAGCAGCGCAGAACACAGAAAGAGGAAACTGCAATCGTTCTTGACTTCCTGCCTAATGGATACCCTTTTGACGCCCGGCCTTTGTACAAGAAGACCCCTATTGTGCAGGCAGTAGGAAAAAACCATTTTGTTCTCTTAGAGCTTGTCCCGAAGAAAGAATGTACGGTGATGACGAACGAGGAGATCTACATAGGAGAAGGTAAACGGGATAAGATTCATCACATTATCGGAAGGCTGCCTTTTGAGAAGCTCACAACGACGGCGCGGCAGGAACTAGAATACGTGATCAAGGAACTCGTGGAAAAGACTCCTCAACGTTATATTGAGTTCTTCAATAAAGCAGCGCCCTTAACAACGAGAATGCACCAGCTTGAGCTACTTCCTGGACTTGGAAAAAAGCACATGTGGGAGATCATTGAAGCCAGAGAAATAAAGCAGTTTGAGAGCTTTATTGACATCAGGCAGAGGGTAAAGCTCATACCTGACCCTGAAAAAATCGTCATCAAAAGGATTCTAAAAGAGATGGAAGGGAACGAGAAGCATAAGATATTTGTTGAGTTATAACCATATCAGTGTTTTTCTGCCACAATCACATAACCGCTCTTGTATAAGGGATTAGGGGCTCGCTTAACTACGTGCAAACCCAAATCCGCTTCTAATATTCCAGAAAGCTGTTCAAGACCAAACCAATTTTGAACAACAGCATTAACACTCTGTCTTGTACATTTTTCAAATGTTTCCCAATCCATAGCGAGATCGTCTAATAATCCTTGCGCTGCGTGATCATCTTTCCATTCCCTCAACACCCCGGCAACATCATCTCTGGATTTCTCGTCAGGCCCGGAAACAACAAATACTCCGCCCTTTCTTAGGACCCTTGCGTGTTCTCTCAGATACTTCAGAGGCTCATCCATAAATGGAAGAACGAGCATCGATGAGACACCATCAATAAATTCGTCTTCAAATGGAAGAACGTGGGCATCTTGACAATACGTAAAAAGTCTGCCTTCGTTGCCTTTTGCTTTTGTGCTGAGCCTATCCAACGCATATTGATTCTGGTCAAGAGCATAAACGCATGCTCCTTGTCTTAACAACTCGATTGCAAGAGTTCCCGGTCCACAACCACTTTCCAGTATCCTTATTTTTCCTATAAGTGCTTCTCTATGTAAAGCGATGAGTGATCTATACATCGATAAGCTAGACATCACTCTGTCATACGCTTCCGTGTACTGTCTAAAAAATTCTGCAGTTTCCATGCTATTCGGTCACGCAGCTTTATATATAAAACTTTCGTAATGTAACTACTGCATAGTAATATAATCTTGTGATACTGCAGCGGAGGGTATGCTAAAACTATTTAAAGAGCAAAACACTCAGTAAATATATGCACTACATCCACGACCCTAATCAGATCCGTGTAGGACCGTATACGACATCTAAGCGCGAGATGATCGACCTCGCTAAAGCCTGGATTGCGATAAGCATCGCATTTGCGCTTGTCCTGGGCGGATTCTCTATGTCGTACGAGTTTGCCATGTATCTCGGAATCGCTTTCTTCACCGTTGGCCTTGGTTTTTTGCTCCATGAGCTCGCGCACAAAGTCGTTGCGCAACGCTACGGATGCTTCGCGGAATTCAGAGCTTGGAATGAGATGCTTGTATTAATGCTTGTAACGAGCGTTTTAGGAATTATCCTCGCGGCGCCCGGAGCGGTCTTGATCTCGGGGCCTGTGGGAAAGCGAAGAAATGGAATTATATCCGTTGCAGGGCCTGCCGTAAACATTATTCTTGCTCTTGCCTTCTTAGGGCTTTTCTTTATACTGCCTGTTGGAAAACTTGTAGCGGTGTATGGATTTACAATCAACACATGGCTCGCTCTTTTTAACATGATCCCCGTATGGAATCTCGATGGCAAGAAAGTGCTTGCGTGGAGCAAGGGAGTGTATTTTGGAGTGCTGGGAATTGCCCTCCTCCTCTTCTTCGCACAGATGCTATTGCCTGCAATAGGCGTTCACATTCAAGTTTCATAATCTTTAAAAAGGATTGAAACACTCCAGCGCATATGTGGAAGAAAATATGCGATTCTCAGGACCTCATATCGTACCAGAAGAGGTCTAAGCAGGGAGAGTCACGCATTGAAGCGCGCTTATCAGACAACGCCTGGTCTATTTACAAGATTCACCGCTCCGCGAAAAAAGACCAGCATGTTCAGGAGTACAAAGCGGAGCAGCGCAAAGACGCGCTGAAAATCATTGAGCAGCTCAAGCAGGAAAAACCTTCTCCGCAGATTGAGAAGTACGCGTATCAGGATGCGCTTGGCATAAAATTGCAGCGCGAGTTCAAAGAATATGATGTTGAGAAATGGTCGTTCATGATCCACAATGATCCGCACGTCAACATCGTATTCGTGCGCTTCGCTGAGCATATTGAGGCGGACATCATTCTGAACTCAAAATACAGAATGATACAGCGCAAAATTCTCGATCATCTTGTTGAAGTGCTCAGGCTCAATGAAAGCCCGCAGCTGAGAATCACGGTGTATTATTATTCTGACAAGCACCACACGGAAAAGCATCACGCGTACTTATTTGGCGGAGTGGAATTGAGTTAGTTGATTCTCGACATATTACATTTAATGCTAAGAAGTTAATGTTTTTTTCTCATATTGTATTTGGATGGGTTTCCCATCATGTAATAATTCTACAATTCTTGCTGAGCCCGCATCGCTTAGTTTAACTTTAACTTCCATATTTCTTGCATCCAGCCGGGCGTTTCTTTCAAAGAAATATTGTTCAATTCCGTACTCCACACTCATGGTATCTTGGTATACTGACTGGACATTGCCTCTAATGAACAGGTCATCTTTAGAGGGTTTTTCTAAAGACGCAAATTGATATCTGGAGGTTCCATTAGAATCTTCCTGGAGCAACACATACACTTGATCTCCAATTTCAGCGCCTGCAATGACCGGTATGGAACCAATTTCATATCCAATCGTGATATACTGTCCCCTGATTAAATCGAATGGGTCCACAGGTTGTGTCGCCAAAATAACCGTTCTCGAACTCAATAACGGAATAGACACATATACTAGAAATGCACCCAGTATTCCCAGGATGACCACAAGTGCAAGAATTAACTTTTGATACTCCTGATGTATAGATTTTTCTGCCATTTTTAATAAATTGAATAATTAGACTGTGTTTTCTCCTTGGTTTTGCTAATTAATCTTCTTCTCCATCGCTCAATACCCCAGCCGCCAAAAATTAATATGATGCCGCCAAGGATTGACATGACTGCGAATCCAACTTGTCCGCCAAAATCGAGTACAAATCCGATGTATCGAGTAATAATATCTAACGTAAAGAACGCTATTGCAAGATTTACAATTTTTGGAGACTTATACTTTGTGCCGTATCCGATAACGGAGAGTATCACTAAGATAAATAAGAGATTATCAAACAGCCACATTGTCCAAAGGCTAGTGCTGATTTCGCGACCAAATCCTGCGGATCCTGATACGAGGCTTCCCAAGCCGATTAAAAGAATATACATCAAAAGCAGGGCAACAAATCCAATTACTTCCATCCCGGAAAGCTTTTTTTTGTTTAAAGACAGTGAGATACCAATGAGTGAAGAAACAATCGCGATCACAGCGATGAAAATAAGGAATATTAATACATTTGATGAAAGCCCAAAACCTTGAGGCCAAAGGAGGGGTAAAAGGATTTGAAAACTTAAGACGTATGTTAACAATAAAATATAAAATGCGGTCCAATATCTGTAAACCCCGGAAAACTTATGATCTAAGGATTTATGGATTTGCGTCAATCCGTACATTCCAACACCCACAATTAAGTAGATGATTGCGAGAACTCCCACTGCAAAATTGCCGCTGAACAAATTGCCGAATGCAAAGTATTGCAAGCTCACCCAAAACAAAAATTCACAAAGGGCAATAATCAAACTGGCAGATGAGTCAAGTATATAACTCGCCAAGAATATTCCGACCCATGCCAGCAACAGCAGGAATGCGTTGGATTGCAATGAAGTCGCTAAATGGAATGTTTGCGCAATCAAAAATATACTCAAGGTGTACAATAATGCTCCTAGAATCAAAAGAGAGCTTCCAATTTTTTCATAATCATTGACCCGAAACACAATCCCTGCTGTATAAGCGCTGACAGTGGCCAAGACTAATATCAACACTTTCAAAGCGGAGGGAATCGTCGCCCAATTTAGCGCTATCAACCAAGCTATGCCCAAAGCAATTAAGATAGAACCTATAGTGGCAACAATTGCACCAAATGTACTATGCTGCTCGTTCTCCACCATAATCGCGTACATTCTTAACTAGTATAAAAAACTGTTTATTTATTTGCCCCGCTGTCACCTAGACTTGCCACGGATAATGCATTATCTCTTCGTACGATCTGTTTTATAACTCAGATAAACTTTTATACACTTTATTTATACTGGCTGCATATGCTCGATAAAATTAAAGCGCTGCTGCGGATGAAGGAAGAGATTTCCCATTTGCATGCGGAGCTCAAACAGGCAACTGCTGAATCACAGCGCATGGCCGAAGAGCTTAAACTGTCCAGAACAGAACAAGAACACCTCAAGAAGGCCCTAGACGAATCCCGAAAGCAAACAGAGAGTTATCTCAAGTATCTCCAAGAGAGATTGCGCGAAATCAGAGTCTTAGGACATGAGTTCCGCCAAGAGCTCACGGAATTCAAGGCGTTTAAGTCTAAATTAAGCGAGAGCCTTCATAAGGATTTGATAGCAGGTTTTAGGGAAGAACTGGGAAAACACGCTGAGCGGCTCCAAACGGACTCAAGGAGCTTTAATGAACTCAGAGCCGAGGTCATGCAGATTGCGAAAACAACGAATACCGCGCATGCCGAAGTACGAAAGCTCATTGACATTGCCCAACAGATAAAGAAAGCAGATTTTGAGCTTGAGAAATTTGCAAAGAAGATATTTGATGCTGATCGGGAGAAACTTGAACTTCTCAAGCAGATAGATACGCTTGAACGCCTCATCGCAAAACAACGACGAGATCAGCCACGATGAAGTATATTCTCACATTTGGATTCTATGGAAAGGAATGGGCGAGCATGAGCGGTTCGACGACGTATAAAAAACAGGGAGAACCAGTGCATTCAATTGAATTTGCGCTTAAAGAACTCAATCTTGAAGGCGCAGAGTGCCGCGTTGAAGTTGATATGGGGCTTGTGTGGCAGGGCGCAGTAAAAAAGCAAAAACAAGAGATTAGAAAACTCTGGAAAGGAATCAAAGGTCACACATGGAAATGGCCGGAGTTAAAAGCCAAGCTTGAAAAATTGCTTGAGCTTGGACACGGATTGCTTCCATTGATCTTTGATATCCGCTGCAAAAATATTCACATACGGGTCGTGGATGGTGAGCATACGCTGCTTGTGATTGGCGACGACCCCGCTGTTCTGGAAAAACTTAGAAAAAAAGTAGAACGCGAATCAAGAATTTCCCCATACGGAAGCGTTGGAAATCCCCCTACATTGAAACCATTCAGTGAGAAGATTAGCCAACCGTCGAATAGAAGTAGAACACAAAAGCGGTTACGCATATCAGCATAAAGAACACGAGCATCTCTATGGCCATGCGCTTCCACATCGCGATGACATCAGGAAGCAGCAGGTCGATAATCACAATCTCGATGAGCGATACGAAAAAGATTAACGCTCCAACCAAAATGATAAATTGAGAGCCCTGCTCCGCGAATATGATCACGTTTCTGTTGAGGAATAATACAACAACAATATACAGAATCGCTACGGAGAGCGCAGCCCTCCACATCCACAGCGCGACGGTTCGCTTCTTAATGTTGTATTCCTGCCATTTGCCCACAAGCCAATGGCTCACGATATAGAGAATGGAGCCAAAGAGGACTAAGAACAAGAGCACAATCATGAATGTGATGAATATGTCTATCATTGGGCTGCCTCTAGGCTGCAATCAATTTATAAAGTATATAAACTTTACGACAGCGATGAAACCTGAGCTACTTGCTCCAGCTGGCGATTTTCCCAGCATGCACGCAGCCGTTACTTCTGGCGCGGGCGCGGTGTACTTTGGCCTGCAGGAGTTTAACATGCGGGACCAGGCAAAGAATTTTCGCGTGCGAGACCTTCCCAAAATTAGCAAAGTATGCGGAGGCGTTAAGAAATATGTCACCCTCAACACCATTGTGTACGATGCTGAAGTGCCACGCATAGAGGCGCTCCTGCGGAAGATTAGGAAATATGTTGACGCGGTAATCTGCTGGGATCCCAGCGTCATCATGCTATGCAAGAAACATAAGATTCCCTTTCACATATCAACACAGGCGTCCATCGCGAACGCTCAGGCTGCGCGGTTCTATAAGCGCCTTGGGGCGGAACGCGTTGTACTCGCACGGGAACTCTCGCTGAAACAAGTCCGTGCAATCGCTAAAATCGTGCCTGTTGAGATTTTTATCCATGGGGCAATGTGTGTTTCCGTGTCTGGACGATGTTTCTTATCGCAGCATCTTTTTCAACGCTCAGCAAATAGGGGACAATGCGTGCAGGTGTGCAGAAGACCGTACACGGTGCGAGACGGAGAAGGCAGGGAGCTTAAAGTAACGAATCACCACATCTTCTCCGCTAAAGATCTGTGCGCGTTGCCGATTATACGAAAACTTAAAAAAGCTGGAATCAAAGCGTTTAAGATTGAAGGCAGAAGCAGAGACGCGAATTACGTCAGCACGGTTGTTAAAGTCTATAGGAAAGCGATCGACTACACGCTTTCAAAAAAAGAAACGCAAGCCTGCATACAAGAGCTTGAGCGCGTGTACAACAAAGGGTTTTCAACCGGGTTTTTGCTCGGAACGCCCACGGCGGATGATTACTCAACACTCGAGCACAGCGGAGCGCGTGAACATAAGCAGTTTGTTGGAAAGGTCGTGAATTATTATCCGAAGAAAGAAGTCGCTATTATCCAGCTCATGAGCGGCCTCAGTTCTGGAGAGATAGTGCTCGTCGAAGGACATACTACCGGATTTATAAAAATTGCCGCAAAGGATATATGGAAGGATGGAAAAATCGTAGTTACGGCGAGTAAAGGAGATCTTATCAGCTTCCGGTCGCCAAAAGTGAGGCGTAATGATCTCGTATATGTCCTGCGTTCGAAACCTTTATAAATTTCCATGTCAGCCTGAGCATTGTGAAAATACCATTCCTTGTTTCGCTCTTTATTTTATTATTAGTCTCGAGCGTCAGCGCTGAACGTTATCTTGTTGAGTATGAAGACACGTTGGAAATGCGTTCAATGAGCGCCGTGGAAAGCGTATCCCCTCTCGAGCGCGAGCACCTTGGAGTTATCGAAGCGGACTCGTTAGATAACACATCCGGTATCGTGCGCGCAGAGCCCGATGTGCGATTTATGATTCAGGCAGCAGGCAATCCTGCGGTTGAAATGCTTGTAGGAATAAACCAAAGCCTGAAACGCAAGAACGGCGGAAAAAACGTGAAAGTCGCGATCCTTGACACGGGCATTGATTACACGCATCCCGCATTCAAAAACAGTTATGTAACTGGAATTGACTTTGTCAACCTCGACGAGGATCCTATTGATGACCACGGCCATGGGACAATGGTTGCGAGCATTCTCGCAGCGAACACGACCATGTATGAAGGCATAGCGCCTAATGTGAAGGTTTATAGTGTCAAAGTCCTCGATGAACAAGGAGGAGGGTATGCGAGTGATGTCATAGAAGGAATCCTCTGGGCTGTAGATCATGATGTGGACATTATATCCATGAGTTTTGGCGCAAACGCTATTTCGGAGATTCTGGACACGTACATTCAGCTTGCATACGAACAGGGCAGTGTACTCGTCGCAGCCTCTGGAAACACAGGAAGTGATCAGCCCGTTATGTACCCCGCGGCATTCGAGCATGTGATAGCTGTTGGTTCCGTATCTGCAACTCTTGTGCCATCAGAATTCTCAAATGCGGGGCCGGAAATTGATTATGTAGAGCCCGGAGAGGGCATCCTTGGCATGTTACCGGGGGGTAACCTTGCGGAAGGCACAGGAACGAGCTTCAGTGTTCCGATCGCCGTTGGAATACTCAGTTATGATCTCGCTGATCCCGCGCTCTCGACTGGCAGCATCGATCTAGGGCAGCCGGGCAGAGATGACAGAACGGGAGACGGCCTACTCGTAATCTCTTCCTCTAACGGAAACTGCAGTGATAGCACGCGCAATGGCAATGAAACAGGAATAGACTGTGGAGGGAGATGCATCCTCGCGACTGCTGATATTTGTGATGGAGTGGATAACAACCGGGATTGCACTGTTGATTCGAATGTATGCATTACGGGATGCACTGTTATCCATCCTCAAGGCGTGTACGCGTCGGGGAGAGTTCCCTTCAATATGAGCTTTGTGGACCAGGAGGACGTGACGTATGTGGATATGACAAAAGAAAACCCTCGCAACACTTCGCTCTGCAGAGATTGCTCAACATATGGGAAAGATGAGAAAAAAGCCAAAACGTTCTCTGAAGGCCAGCATGAACTCGCGTTTTATCTCGACAAAAAAATCTGCGCGAAGACGTCATTTTTTGTAGACAGCAAAAAACCCGTCATTAAGGATACTGCGCCTTCGTCAAACAAATATGCGAATGGAACGTTTACCATTGAATATAACGAAGACGCGCTCATGAACATTTCATTGCGCGCAGGGAATACGAGCACTACGAAGACGTGCACTCCCGGAAATAGAGAAACGTGTGTGTTCACAGTGAAAATGGCGCCATATGAAGGAAAAAGAATCACATACGCTTTTACGGCGCGGGATATGCTGCACACGGAAGTTACTCGTGATATCCCCGTGCATGTTGACAGCACCGCTCCAAATATTACTATTACAGCACCGAAGCAAGGAAGCGTGTATGAAGACAAAGTGCCCTTCAACATCACGCTCGCGGAGGTTAATCCTGACACGCTGGAATATATTGAGAAGCCCGGAGCGAGGCCACGAAAGCTTTGTACACGGTGTTCCGACTATGGCAGCATTCGGGAGCGATCAAAGCGGTTTTCCCCAGGGCAATATCATCTTCAGATCAAAGCCATTGATGCGGCGGGGAATGAGAAATCATCCACTGTTGACTTCAGAGTTGTGTGACTGATTTTGAAATGGTGATTCCGGACTCGCTTAAATATGATTGTATACTGCTGTACGGGACGACGTTTTCAAGACAATGCACACCGGGCTCACGGATATCATGCTCCGCTATGCATTGCGCGATGATCGCCGCAGAGAATCCCGTTGTACGCTGCATTGCGGACAATCCTTGAGTTTCATCATACCGATCCGTCATTTCATATACGATTCTTTGCTTATTACCCTCCCGCTCCCCATCAACAATTACTCGCATAAGAACCACATCTCTTAATTGGGGATCATACAATGCTCTCTGCAGAACATACTCGGAAAAAGCGCGTGCGGTGCGCAGCGAAGGATCCCGTGCGTCAGATGAGAAAAAACCGAGTTCCTCAAGCATGGGGAGGGCATGGTAAACACGGACTCCGCGAAGAATATGCGAGGTTGTATTACTGATTGTTACTCCGGAGATTTCATCGCTGTCAAAAAAGCCCGCGTCGTATAGCATACGAATCTTCTTGAAGTGCCCGGGATACCGTATCGTCTTGTAGTCAAGAGAATCTACAGCGCTTGTAAACGATAGGGGTAATGTGGAGGACCCCCCGCTCGTATCGAGAGCCTCAAGATCAGGAAATCCATTGAACGCAATTGACTCCAAACGGCTCATGTACAGAGGGGGTATTTTGGCTATTCGAGCGTGATGTAGCGCAAGGGACCTTTCGATATACTCATTAATCAGGCCAGAGACACTGAACACAAGGCTATACTGTAAAGGGGGAGCAGGATTTTGCGGAATACCGCCCACACGAAGTTTAACGGACCGGACGCGCTTTCCTTCGCCCTGCAGCTCACGAATGCCATCAGCAGCAAGGATATTCACCAACCCGGGAGCGAGCCCGCAGTCTGGAATAATGATAGAGCCCATTGCGAGAGCGCGTTCATGCAACGTGTGCTGATGATTCACGACGTGATTATTGCCCCCCAAATCAATGCAGTGAATTCCTGCGGCGATTGCCGCTCTCGTCACGGCCACATTAATCTCGTATGAAGCGGCGCTGATTATAGTGCTCGGCTCGGTTTTCTGGATAACCCGCTGCCATGATGAGTTTCCGGCCAGCAGCAATGTCTGCACTCCGGGAACTTGCTCGCCAATCAATGTGAGCCTTGCTTCGTTAATATCTGCACACACGAGGTTGCGCGTGGATGGGCTTGCCGCTAAGTACACGGCAATTGCGGTTCCCTGCATGCCAGCGCCTATTAAGAGGTACTTAGCCATGTGATTTCACGGCACGCTCGGTTTAATAAGCTCTATTGCCCTGCAATGCATACATTACTCAATAAGAATGGGCTCTTCCTTTATCGTGTTGAGTATAAGACTTGTGTGTGTTCTTGAGATGAAAGGATAGTGCTGGAGCGCTTTGACATACGTATTAAGCTGGTTTCTATTCTTAAACTTTGCAATGATTACGGTGTCGAAGTCCCCGGTTATATCATAAATAGCAGAAACGTGGGGATTATGGCTAAGTTTTTCAGATACCTCCAGCTCTTTGCCTTTCTCAACTCTTAGTTGTATCATCGCGCTGATATCATACCCTATCTTTTCATAGTCCACAAGAGCGGTGCATCGCTTTAGAATCACGTCGCGTTCAAGCTGTTTTATTCTTTTCAGAACAGTGGCGGTGGAGCATCGCATAGTTCTCGCAATCTCTCGCGCAGAGACCCTGGATTCCGTAAGCAGCGTGTTCAAAAGATTCCGATCAAGCGCGTCCATTTGTGCAATAATGACCACCCTGTCGTTAGTGAAATGAATGATTGTTTATAAATATTACCTATTTATTAATAACTGTTAATATTTGTTACGCTAGGATATATATTTGACCTCTGCAACATAACCCTATGCCTGTCGCAACGAGAGCTCAAAGCATTGATGACATTGCGCAGGAGCTTCAGCCCGAGGTATTCTCGCTCCTTGACCTCGAGGGAAGAAAATACGCGCTCCAGCACATCAAAGACCCTTATGACCGGGATCGTGTGGGTCTTAAGCAGGACGAAGTCGCTGCGCTCAAGGCGCATATTCTCGAAGGAAGCTTCCTTGCGGGAACGCTCCTTGAAGCAACTGTGAATGATAGGCTCAAAGTCTATGCGGAAGCGCTGTATATCCATGAGCAACGCGGCGGGATAGTATTTGCGGGACACAACGCGGATAGGCTCAGATATCTCAGAACGCTTATACACAGTTATCCAAGCTATGTTGCACTACTTGATGCCGTACTCGAAGAATTAACTCAATCATAACTCCGTGTATTTCACACTCTTCCCCTTGACTTTTTCTACGGGATATCGCTTTTCATTCAACGCAATTTTTGCGTTCAGCGTTTTTGAGAGGTCAATATCGTACCTCTGCGCGATGCGCACAAGAAACCAGAGAATATCTGCCAGTTCAGATTCTATCTCTCCTTTTTTCTTCGGATCATGAAAAAACTTCTCAATCTCAGCTTCATTCTTAAACCGGAAATGCTCCAAAAGTTCAGAAGCCTCCGTGATGATGCCGATTGCGAGGTCCTTCGCGTTGTGATATTGATCCCAGTCACGGGCTTCGCAAAAACTCTGCACTTTTTTCTTAAGATCCTCAATTGTCGTTTTTTGATCCGTCATGTTTACTCAACGTTACTCTCGTTGTCTCTTCCGTTTCAATGAACTGGTTTAAGAGCTTTGCCAATTCCTCGTGGATTTCGTTGTTGTTTAACATCTTCGCAAGCTCATACGTATCTGGAACTGCGAGCGAATCCCAAAGCCCGATCTTTTTTAGCAATGTGTAAAACGCGTCCTTCCTCTCATCATCACGCTTTGGAAACGAAAGTTTGGGATATGTTGCAATGCGTACTTTGTGGTCTGCACCAAACACGGTCTGCACTCCCTGCTGGCGAGCATACTCGAGAATTTGCGCCCTGACGGACTCAAGCTCCTCCTGGTTACGGCGCACAATGTCAGAGTACTCCACAAACTTGCGAACAAGGCCGACACCCTCTTGCTTCGATACTTTTGCTTCGATTTCCTGGGCGGGATACAGGTGCTTCCATTGAGGACAGATACGCTTGAATTCGCACCAGTCACACAATTTTGAAACGTTCGCCTTGAAGTCTGACGTTGCCTCAATAACCGCAATCTGCCTTAAGACATCCATGCGGAGCTGCTCAAGCTCCTCATCAGATCTTGTGGAGACCATCTCAGTATCGAACGCGAGGTAATGCCATATGAGCTTTATGTCCTTCGCATCAGGATACATATGCTTAACGCCATATGCGTATATAGCAAGCTGCCTGTCACGGTCCATCGCGTCCTGTTTGGGCAGCGTATTGCTCGTTTTGTAATCATGAATCTCAAACACGCCGTCATGCGTCAACGCGAGCCTGTCGATCCTCACGTGAATCATATACATCTCATTCAAAGGAACCATATTCTGCGTTTCAAGCGCGACCGTTTTCGCCTGATTGAACGGATAATACCGTGCGTAGTAATCCCGGATAAAACGCTCTCCTAACGCGCGGTACTGCTCTTTTGAAACATTCTGCTTCACGATGATTATATTATCCGTCCATTGCGCATCCCAGAAGGAATGATAGATGTCAACAAGCTCCTGCACAGTGAGAAGATGGGCAACTTTGAATTCGCTATAGAGTTTTTCAAGCGCCTCATGCACTAATCCGCCCATGAACGCTTCTATTGTATTCTCTACTTCAGTCTCAATTTTTTCAATATACTGGTATTTATACTTCAAACCGCACTGCTCATAACATCCGAGTTTAGAATGGCTGTATGTGGGCATGTAATGAGAAAATCAGAGAGGTATATAAAGATTCATGGGGGATGTCCAGTGCTCAAGGTATACTTGAACAACTATTCGAAAAAATAAAGACAGCGAACGCAAAACGGGGATCGGGCGTGTTCAATTGGCGTGGTATATCGTGATTATATATTATAGATGCATTATATATTATAGATGCATTAAATATTTATAAAGTGTCAAGAAGCTACATCATACATGTTAGCACAAACCGAGATGGCACTCATAACATTCACCGATTATATGATCCAATTGCTCGAGGAGAAAAAAGCCCAGCATGTTGTTGAAATTGGGCCTGACAGACAAGTTAGGCTCGCGCGTGATCTTTCCGGATCCTGTGTAAGATATACTGCTGTAGCTCTACCTGAAGATTATGCTCGTGATCAGGACTGCTTCGAACATGCACTTGATATGGCAGACGTGACGAATGTAACCATCATGCCCGGAAATGCCATTGATCTTTCTCAACTAGTACATTCAGCCGATGTCATCGTTATCAAAAATGTGCTTTTTGACCTTACGGGCGAAGATACGGCTCTCATGTGGCGATATCGAAGAAAGGAAGAGCCCTGCACAGATGAGTTATGGAATGCTCTGCTTGCAAGATTTGATGGGGCTGAGGAGAAGATATACAGAGAATGTCTGTCCGTTGCACATCCAGGCACCATTATTAGGTTTGGTCGAGAAAAAGGCGGGGAACGATTCAGAACTTTTCTCAATGAAACGCTTAAGATCAATCCAGCGAACGTTCAATGCATTCCATTACTCTATGATACTGAACCTGATTCCAAGAACGAATCCTGGGAAGCGCACGTCATTAATAATCCCTGATCCAAACCTTTAAATAGCCAGTTCCTTTCATTCTTCCCATGCGACCCCGTTTTAAGCAGCGCTGTGTACGCTGCAGAAAGAATATGGTCATTGTGACCGTCGGAAGTTCTTATCCCTTGTGCTATGACTGCCAAAAGCATGAGCTTGTTGGGAAGATCAAGGATCCCAAGATGAAGAAGATGTTTAACATACCAGAGGATTATTACAAAAACAGCCTTTTTCTCAGGTCTATTAAGATCAATTACCTCAAATTCGGAAAACTCACGGATAAACAAATTGAGTTCTTTAAAAAAGCGACCGAGAATATGAAGAACGAACGCTCAGCCGATCCCGGGACTAACACCTGATGATGAGCTTCTCGTAGTGCGATATTGAATGGGCATGTCCTGAACATCGAGCAGTGTGAAATTGCCATACTGTGTTGTCAGTGACGATTGATTGCCTTCTTTGAAAAACTCGATCGATACAGGAATCGTGCAATCCAAAATGCCTGTGCCGATCAGGGAGAAATGATTGTCGTAGATATCAGCATTCGGGTCAAATGATGCCCTGCTAATGCGGCATTCGAGGCCATCGCTCAATGTGTACCGAAGCGATGAGCGCAGAAGATCCCGCTGTATCCGGAATGACGCGGAGAGCTTTGAGTCTTCGTACGTTAATGGTGTTGACAGGAATGTGACGTCTCCCCCCGCTGATTTGATCGTGATTTTATCAACAAGATTATTTTCACCGGGCTCAGGAGCTTCTTCTAGCTCTGCGTTATCCAATGTCATGGAAAGAGTGCCATTTTGCGTGAAGCCCCCTATCATCAAGCGTAACTCCGTGTTTTCAACGGGAAGGTTAAGCGTGCCTTGGCCATTTGGCGCTGTGAGTTTGATTTTAACATTGTTTAGGAAGAACGTTACATCGACGGTATATGATCCAAAAATGGAATCGTTAAAAAGGATAACCCTGTACACGTCAGATGTTGAATTGCGAATGACAAGAAGTGCACCATGTCCATCGGATCCAGAGAGATACGCCATGTCCCATGAAAAAACATCACCTGGAATGAAAACATGCGTCGGCTTAAGGTATGAGGCTGCCTCTGCGGCGATTGTCTGCTGCAGCGTGAATTGCTCGTTTACAACCGCAGCAGTCTCCAAACCTGAAATACCCTCATCCTGCTCAATCGTCCACAGCGACGCATTCAGCGTATTTGAAGAGAAATCATCATACACCGCGCCCAAGACGGCTACAGGACTCAGTAATACTGCAAACAGTATAATCCCCCACTTCATACAACCCTGATACGAAGCGGGGTTTATATGCTTATTTTGGATACGAAGCATATGTTCGCATGATTGTAGGCCAACCATTATGACAAAATTTATATACTCAAATTGTGAGAAAGCACTTATGGCAAAGAAAAAGCGTGAGCCAACGTTTATACAACAAATTTACCCGCGTGACCAGCTGTCCAAAACCGTTGCAATTAGTTTTGCGGCGGGCCTTGCTGGCGGCGGGACCCTGTACATTTACACGATGATCATGCCGTGGTTTTTCGAAGGGTATTATGTCCCTTTCCTTCTCGGATTTATCGCGTTTGTCATCGTGGGAACACTGTTATTGCTTGCGACGAACCTCATCATGCATGAGATGTTTGGGAAGAAGAGAAAGAATTCTTAGGTCCTATGCTGGGGTTTACACGGTATCTGGATGAGGAGCTCAAGCCCCCGATGGGAGTTGCACCCACGACCTTTACCTCGTTGTTCTTGAATACCAAGGTAACGCAATAGCTACTATGCTACGGGGGCATTGCACGGTTTTAGATTTAAAGGCTGTTTAAAAAGCTTGCCCCGCAATGGGCTGTTAGGTTAGCGTCACCTAAAATGAATAAATTTATATGTACCTTTACCACTCCTCAGACATAACAAGGGTTTATAAGTTCAAACTCTGAATTAGGTGAGAAGGAGGTAGCATGGATAGAAAATCTCAAGTTAGCGAGGTAATCGGAGCGATAGTCTTAATAGGTATTCTAGCTTTTGGAGTTGCTGGTGCAAACAAGATAGTATCAGATAACAGGTTTATTGGTGATAGCGAAACAACCATAGTTTATGATTTAAAGTACTGTGATGTGAATATACCAAAAAATAAAGTTATTTCATTCGAAAACAAAGATCAAGCATATGCTCTAGGTTTTAAAGATGCTGGATGCAATAAGTAAAATATTGAAAATTAGCGAGTTAAACCTAATTATTTATTCTCTTATTGTTTCAACGGGATCGTTATTTTTTATGTATTTTATGTTTTACCTGTTCTTAACAGGCAACCCCTTATTTTTAATCATTGGCTTAGTAGAGGGCGCAATAGCCATTCTGACAGGTTGGTTGTTATATGCTGCAACTAAAAAATGAATAAGACAGAAGAGATAAATATAAAGTTGTTAGAATTAAACTATCAAAGGTATTTGTCTAGAGCACATACGATATTCGAAGTGTGTATAAGTTTAATTCCTACACTAATCTTGGGTGTTGCCGGAATATTTTTTGCTTTACTACAGATAGACGTTGTTCTGTTTAACAAATTTTATATAACTAAGTTTTCAATTCCAACCATTCTTGGAAGTATTTTGATATTTGGATTCATGGTTTATGTCATTTTTAATTCTCGTTGGCATAGAGAAAGGATTGAAACTCATATTAAAAAGATTAGAGATTCCTAGCGGATAAGGTTATCATTTCTAGCCACCGATTTTCATTGACCATAGTATTCATGCCTGCTAACTCTGCAGGTATTTTTCCGGTGGTTGTGTGTGCTTCGATGTAGTTGTGTTGGAGGACGATGCCTGCCATGAGAATCGGAGCGCTCCATAATGCTTTGAGTCCTCGGAAGTCGTCCACTCGGTCTTTTATCTTGCTGAATACGGTTTCGATGCGAACATTATGTTTTCCTGTTTTTGAAACATTATTGATGCGGTGTTCTACGGCGTTTGGTTCGTGGACTGAGTAAAATGCTTTGCGGAAAGCACGAGGATAAAACGGAAGCGCATCGGTTTGAATGTATTTTGGCTTGCCCTGTTTTTTAATGCGTTGCATAAACTCTTTTGCATCAGTCATATTCTGGCTTAGGGGACTGTATAATGTGGCATTGATGAATCTTGTGCCCCAGTCTACATTACACCAGAAAATGTCCCTATTACGTCCTCGTTGTATTTCGGTTTCGTCTGCATAATACTGTCCTGATAATTGGGGTTGAAGGGTATTAACGTAGTTACTGACTTTTAGCGTGTACTTTCGGCACCAGTCTAGGATCGTGACGTGACTGGCGTTGTGCTCCCAATGCCTTCGAAAGTGGTTCCTCACCTTACGACTAGAGAGGTTTGAGAAGTATAAGTCTATGCCTGCCGTAATCTTCTCAGGGCAGTTCCTCATCCTGTAAAAGCCGTCATCCTGCGTGAAAAACCGATTACAAGCTAGGCAAAGGTACTTTTGGATTTTTCCTCGATTTTTGGTTTTGCGAAAACCTTTCTTAACGTATTGGCTTGTTTTGCAATGGACACATTTTACGTCGGTCATACCCTTATATTCGGTACCGAATGTATATATAGGTTATCCGCGCATGTCCAGTGTCCAGTGCGGTACCGAAAACCATAAATACCAGTGACGATAAAACCATTATTATGAAGCTTCAGAAACAACTCAGCAAACGCATAGGAACGACAGAATACGCCAAATACGTCCTCGTCATACCACCCAAAACCATACAAAAACTCGGCTGGAAAGAAGGCACAGAACTCGAAGCAGAAATCAAAGGAGATAAATTAATAATTGAGAGGGAGGATTAATGAAAACTAAATATAATCCAATCTTTATCGGGATAGGGGTAATAATTATTGTAATCGTGGCAGCGTTTATAGGAATGCGTGACTTTCAAGTACAAATCGATGTTATTACTATCGGAATTATTGGTATAGTCTTCATCATAGCTGGAATACAACTAAGAGATATGGCAAATAAGGGAATTATTAATACAAAAGATGCCAAAAAATAATTTTATAAAAATCAGGTGACGTTTACTTAACAGCTCACCCCGCAATTAGTTTTTTAAAGGATGGGGGGCTTACAAAATGCAATGGATCCGATGCAAGTGCATGGTGTGATGCGCGACGTTATCGCCACTTCAATACTTGGTGTCGTCGCAAGGCTTTCGCCCTTAGAAATTGCGGAGCTTGGGGAATTCCTCCACATGAGCCCCGTGCATGAGTTTATGCACTCCCTTCGTGATGTGCTGTACGCCCCTGCACAGGAATTTTAAACTTATTCCTCTTTATTTACAAAACCGCAAGCTTTATATATACATTTTTTTAAAATTGCCACATGCCCGAGCGTGATCCGATCTTTCGGCCTGTGGATAAAGAAGAGCATAAGAAGTTCTACCGCGAAAAAGCGATTGTTATTAAGATCATGCCGAGGACGCTTGAGCGGATTCTATATGTTCTCATCATTGTCATTCTTGGGGCGATATTCCTCTTTTCCAGGGGATGTTCGTTTGATTTTGGCGGGGAAGAGAAGAACGAGACCGTGGCTCCCATTCAAGTCGCTCCAGAACCAGAACTTGCCCCGGAGGAAACTCCTGAAGAAACGCCCGTAGAAGAACCTCTGGAACCGGAAGAGCCAGAACCCGTAGCAGAAGGAATTGATACGGAAGGCGTAAGCGTTGCCATAGATGTCAACTATGAACGGATTACGAACACGACCGCCTACAAGGTGAGTTACATTGATCTCACGATCGTTAACGGGAATACAAGGATTATCCCGCGTGTTGAACTGTACTGGTATGACTCCGCAAGCAATGATCTCAGGCAGAAATATGTCCGGGGCACGGTTGATTATCTCCAGGGGCTTGAGCCTGGACAAACATGGAAGCGCACGGTTAAAGAATCAGAGCTGAACTCAAAATACTTCGAGAGCGGGGAGCCGGAATCAGAGACGTTCATTGCGAAAGTCTATGACCGCTCGACAGGATCTCTGCTGAAAACCGGCCAGAAGGTCTACACGAATCTTGAGTAAGATGGCGTTCTCAGAAACCCTCAAGGCGGCGCTGAAGTCCATTTGGGAGATCACAGAGCTCAAAGTCTTCATCGTTATCGTGATTATTGGAATCCTTCTCTATTTTGTTCTTGTCTACCTCAAGCCGTTCATTAAGTGGATTATTACCCTGATGCACACAAAGAAAACAGAGCATCCGTACATGCCCAAAGACATTTTCAAAACTCCACACAAGGAGCACAACATCGAAATCTATAGGGAGGATGTTGAATGGTCGGAAAAGCCGGTCTTTGCGG
>Ga0209541_10004488_pt1 | contig 24741 bp, 44 predicted proteins | sample RifCSPlowO2_01_FD_184027 | JGI IMG/M metagenome (GOLD analysis project Ga0209541, IMG submission 184027) | Groundwater microbial communities from Rifle, Colorado - Rifle CSP2_plank lowO2_0.1 (SPAdes) (version 2) | ecosystem: Environmental > Aquatic > Deep subsurface > Groundwater | place... | reverse complement strand
ATAGAATTCTCGCCATATAAAACTATTATGGCCTATTCCTACTTAAAAGCTTTCACAAGTTGCACAGAATGCTTTTTAAGGGTTATTCGGATTATTCTTATTGGGAGTTCAAATGGCGCCTTCCGAAAGGGAAATACTGACTGATTTTCAGGTTTTAAGAATTGCATTTCGGAAATAAGAATTTTATCTCTTGTAAATATTGTCATGATGGTCAAAATCAGTGAAGAGTATGAATTTTTTTACCCTCTCATATTTGAATGTCAGCACAAAGCTCTTGTCAATGTGAACGCGCTTCTCGCCGCCCAGGCTGTATTTCAGGTTTTTGTAATGTTCTATCGTAAATTCATCTGAATTTATTATCTGTTTTACTTTCTTGTGCAGGATTTCCGCCCTTCTTGAATCCTGCCTTCGCAGCTTTTGAACAATGTCTTTGAGCTTGTCTGAAAATTCATAGTCAAACGGCATTGGATTCACTTTCCAAACAGTTCATCAAGCTCTTTGTCATTCATTTTCCTGTAGCCGTATTTTTTAAAGTGCTCTTTTTCTATCCTGAGAATCTTTTTTACATATTCTTCCTTTACCTCAGGCTCAACTTCATTTTCGCCATAATCCTCAATGAACTTGTTCAGCGCCTGGCTCTTGTCATTCAAATCGTATTTTGCCTTAACAACAGTCAGCACCCTGTTTGCGTACTTGCTCAAATGAACCCTCGCATCCACCATGATATGCACCTCATATGCATATGGTGTGCATTCTTTTATTAAAGCCTCTGTTTTTGGGTTTTGTGCGATATAATGCCGTTTGATGAGGATTTTTATTAGTTTCCCTGCCTTTCTGTATAAGGTGCTTGAATGGGGAATGCAGAGTTAATTGAATCCATAAAATCGCTTCTTGGCTCTTCAGGCGCCAAGGGCTGGCCCGTAAGCGTTAGGGACAGGATAGCATTTCCGGAAAGGAATGAAATGCGCATTACAAATGCTGATTTTGCAGTTACTTTTCTCTGGACAATGCGCGATGCAATACTGCCAAAGTTTGATAAGGGAAGGCTTGCGATTGCGAGCAATTTTTACACTCCTGCAGGCCTGGAGGGAATGGCGCGCAACATCCTTGCAAACCCCTTCATACGCTACATGATAGTTCTTGGAAGCGAGTATTCCGCAGCGGAGCAGCAGAAAACCCTTTCCGCAAGTTCAACAATCCAGCAGACAAGCGCAAATGCATTAAGGGCTTTTTTTGAAAAGGGCATGAATTCTGAGCGCAGGATTCAAGGATTTGAAAGTGCGGTTTATTTCGACAGGAACATTCCTTCAGAGGCAATAAATGCCATAAGGAAAAATATTGAACTGATTGATTTGAATTCAAAAATGCCCCGCGCTTCCCTTGATGAGAAGATTGCAGAGGCAAACAGAATTATGAGGGAAGCGAAGAGAAAAGGGCCATTTTCAGATATGCCGCAGGTTTTTCCCTATGAGCCCAGCGCCGAGGAATTTCCCCATGAAGGAAGCGCGCTTCTTGTTTCAGGCAGCTCAATCCCCGAAACCTGGATTGAAATAATGCACGCAATCTCCCGCTATGGGAAAAGGAATCTGATGAACGCAAACACTGACCGCTGGGTAAAGGAAATAAACAATTTAGTCGCAGTAATCCACAGCCCGCAGAATGACGATTTATCCTTAAATCCATTCCTGGTTCCTCTCACCAAAGAAAAAATCCTTGCATACCAAAAAGAGGTCTTGTCCCCGCTTCTTCCTGAGGGAAAGGCCTACACTTACGGCAACAAGCTGCGTGCATATTTGGTTGAAGACGCAGGCGTTGTTAAGGAACTTGTAAACAGCCCCGCATATAAGGATTTTGAATTCGGAAAGGGCGCGCACCTTGATGCAAATGTAAAATACTTGGAAAAGGGCTGTGAAATAGACCAGATTGCAGATATTATAGATGCGCTGAAGCGCGACCCCTACTCAAAGGCAGGCGTTGCAATCACATGGCATGTTTCCGATGAGCTGATGCGCAAGCACAAAAGCAGCCCCTGCCTTGTTCTTCTGCACCCAATAGTGCAGGATGAAAAGCTGAATCTGATGGTTTATTTCAGAAGCCATGACATGGTACAGGGCTGGCCGGAAAACGCTTACGGATGCGCGGCAATACAGAAAACAATCGCAGACGCAATCGGATTGCCAACAGGGATAATTACAATAATTTCTGGCAGCGCCCAGATTTATGCGCATTACTACAAGCAAGTGGAGGAAATGCTTTCAAAATTCAGGAAACAGAAAATAAATTATTCGGACCCAAGGGGCAATTATGTCATTGCAATTGAGGATGGGAAAATTTCAATTGCACTTCTGCATCCCGAAACAAACCGCGAGATTGAGAAAATTTACGGCGCAAGCGCGCGCCAGATTTACGAGCAGCTCGCATTTAGGGCGCAGATAAACACTTCGCATGCGCTCTATTTGGGGGCAGAACTCCAGAAAGCCGAATTCGCTCTGAAGCGCAAGCTTGAATATATCCAAGACGGGGAATTAAGGGAAAAGAAATAGTCCTATACAATTTCCCCTTTGGAATCCCTTGCATAAATCCAGTCAAAGTTGGTTTTATTATATTCAAAAATTTCCTTCTCTGTGAAGAACCTATTTATTTCCTTCTCGGCTATTTCAGGGGTTTCGGATGCATGCACCAGATTCATCTGGTTGCTGACGCTGTAATCTCCCCTCAATGTTCCGGGCTCAGCCTCCCTTCCGTAAGTTCCCCCCACAAGCTTTCTTGAAACTTTACACGCTTCTTTTCCTTCCAAAACCATCAGGATTGAAGGTATGCTGGACATGTATTTTATGAGCTCTTCAAAAAATGCCTTTTCCGCAAGGTGCGCATAATGCTCCTTCAATTTATAAACAGGAAGATGCTCCATCTTCATTGCAACAATTTTGAGGCCTTTCCTCTCGAACCTTGAGATGATTTCCCCTGCCAAATCCCTATTCAATGCGTCGGGCTTTACTATAATCAGGGTGCGCTCATTCGGCATTTCAACCGCCTTCTTTTGAACCTGCGCCTTTCCACTTTTTATGCGTTGCAGTCCATTCCACCTTTCTCGGGTTTCTGCGCAAATTCAGGAGATTCTTCTCGCACTTGCGGCTGCAGAAATAATAAACTGTAGTGTCCTTCTTGACATACATGAGCCCCGAGCCGCGGAGCAGATTGTCCCCGCAAAAACTGCACTTTGGCATATTCAACCCCTCGCCTTGATTTCTTTTGCCTCGCGCTCTGTGTTCAACAGCACAACAATATCCCCCTTCTTGAGATTGCCCTTTACATTCCTGCGCTTGACCCTTCCAACTTCCGGCCCTTCCAGTATTTTGCACAGCACCTGCTTGATTTCCCCATACACGCCTGTGCGCTTTACAACTTCAACAACCTCTGCCGGAGTACCCTTTTCCCTGTATTCAGCCATTTTAATTTCCCCTCAAATTCATTTCTTGTGCAGCGCGTCAATTTCCTTCTTTGCATCGCCCTCTTCCAGAACGGCAATTGCGGCAGTTCCAACAACAATCCCCGCCTTCTCCCCAAGCTCTTTTTTGCTCGGAGCATTGAGCAATGGGATGTTCTTTTCCTTGCAAAGCGCAGGCAGATGCATCACTATTTCCTTGGGGTTAACGTCCTCCGCAACAACAACTGCTTTTGCGACCCCGCGCTCAACTGCCTTTGTAACCTCGTTTATGCCTATTTTCAGCTTGCCTGTTTTCTTAACCTTCTCGACAAGCGCAAGGGGATTCTCCACCCTAACTTCCTTTGCCTCGGTTTTTGCCTCAGCCTTTTCAGTTTTCTTTTCAGCCATATAAGAAACCTCCTTTTCTCGCCCCGCAATTGCAGGGTTCATCGTTTTATCACAGGTTTTATCAAAAAAAGATGCAACCCAGAATCAAAACGTATAATATACCCTGCGCCTTAAGGTTTTTAAATCAAACTAATCCGCTCATTTATGCGCAAACCAGAGCTTGGCAGTATTCCCTTCCCTTGCATCAAGCCTCGCATATCCCAATCTTTCCAGCTGCAGAATGCTCCCAACCTCATAATTCAGCATTTCGGCCTCCGCGCTCCCGTAAATGATTTTTGCATCAGGCATAAGCACCTCAATCCCAATGCTCTGCTCCTCAATAAGCCAGGGGATTAATGGCGCATCAATTTTTGAAGCGCTAACAAATTCAGCAAAAATCTGCATCGCGTCCTTTTTTACAACCCTAACATTGTATGCGTGCTTCAGCCTTATTGTTTCCCCTTCCTTCAATTTCTCTGTATCGCCCTTTTCAATTATGAAGCGCTGCATTCCCTCATTTAAGTGATAAACCTTCTCCCCGCGCTCTGGAAAATCAGGGTGCCTTGGCAGTTTCGCGTCAATACCCTGCGCAAACTGCACATCAATTAATACAGGCTCTGAAATGAAAATTATTCGGTCAGCCCCCGCATCAATGGCATTGCGGTTCGCATCATAAAGCGCATCCTCGCTCACAGTAATGTCATTCGGCTTTACGCCAATATCAATCAAGATTTCCCTTATCGCCTGCGCAGCAATTCCGCGCCTTCTCAAATTTTCAAGCGTTCCGACTCTCGGGTCATCAAACCCCGAGAATTCTCCCTCCTCAATCTTCGCCTTTATCTTGCTCTTGCTGAGGACTGTTTCGCTTAATTTCAGCAGCCCATATGTAATTGCATGGGGGTATTTCCACTTGAAATACTCATAGAGGAATTTCTGCTTCGTTTCATTCTGTGCGTGCTGCTGGCCCCTTATTATTAATGTAATTCCCAGCTCATGGTCATCAATTGCGCTTGCGAAATTATAGCTTGGCCACAGGCACTTTCCCGAAACTCTCGGATGTTGTGGGTTATCAACAATTTTCGCAATCCACCAGTCCCTTGTGCTCGGGTCCTTGTGCGCCAAATCGGTTTTGATGCGCATTACCGCTTCCCCTTCCTTGAACTCATTCGCCAGCATCTTCTCAAATTTCTTCATCTGCTCCTTTGGTTTTTCATTCCTGCACTTGCAGCCCTTTCCCTTTTTTATGAGCTCACGCCATTTCTCTGATGCGCAATTGCATATGTATGCGCCGTCCTTTTCAATCAGCTTGCGCATATAATCATAATACAAATCAAGCCTGTCCGAAGCGTAAATAATCTCATCTGGAGCAGCGCCATTCAGCCATTCCACATCCCTCTCAAAGGCCTTGTAAGCTTCCGCAACAGGCTTCTTGATTTTAGGGTCGGTATCATCAAACCTCAGGATGAATTTTCCGGCATATTTCTCAGCAAACGCATAGCTCATATAACAAGCCCTGGCATGCCCGAAATGCATCGGACCATTCGGATTCGGCGCAAACCTTGCAACAACACTTTCCTTTCCGGATTGCATCCACTCCAAATCCGGCAATCCGATCTTTTTCTCCTTCGGCTTCAATTCATATCCGGCTTCCTCAAATTTCTTATACTCCGCTTCAATCTCAGCAAAAGCCATTGAATTTATTTCCTTCACAATCCTCTGGATTTTAGGAACTATTTTCTTCAGGTCAACTTCCGCTTCCTTCTGCAATGCAATAACCTTCCCCACAACCGCGCCAACATCGGCCTTCCCGCTGTGAAGGAATGCATTTTTGATGGCATACTTGTAGATAAGCCCTTCAAGATCCGCGCTTTCTTCAGCCATTTCAACCAGTAATATTATGCCGCAAGGATATATAAAATTAGGTTTCGCCAGTGACTTTTCTCATTAATATAGTAAATAGTTCCTGGGTATTTGGAGTGAATTGTTTCTTTGCCACTGCATCCTTTACAAGTGGTCCAAATACTCGCAGCTCTTCCTCGTTCAATCTGCCCAAATCATAATTAATTTCAGGACGAATTAACTCTGCCAGATTGGTCATCAGCTCTACCCTTTCCTTGTTTTTAAAATGAAATTCAGGCTCCCTGCCGGAAGGTTTTTGTCTTCTACCCCTAAATATTGGCACCTTGATCACCTATCTTGCATTTCTAAGAAATCTGCGCACTCTTTTGGAATTCTGATTTTTAACTTTTGGGACATTTCCTTTGGTTCCTATAACCTTGTTAAGCAGTTTCTTGTCCGCAGCAGACAACACTCCTTTTCCGGTTTTTATAAAATTTATTATGCGCTGCCTTGAACTACTGTCTTGATCCATGTTCATGCGCTCTGTTGTTATTTCCCCTTCTTCCAGACTTCCTCGAAATAGCCTGAAAGCGCGGAGGCCATTCCCTTGTTGTTCGGCCAGATTGTGAAATGGTATTCCGGCTTTTCCTCGGTGAAATCGCTTATTGCAAGTATCACTTTTTTCCCATCAACAACATATGCATGCATCCCATGCTCCGCATCTCTGTGTGAAACTCCGGATTTTGCAAACTCCTTGGAAAGATGCGCAACTTCATTTGGGAGCTTTGCAAGCACCCTGACTTTAACTTTTTTTGAGCTTGCCTTCTTTATTGCATCCGCAAACTCCGGATAATGGTGCTTTGAGAAATTTGTAAATGCAATGACATCGCTTTTTGCGCTGCCAAGTTCCTGGGAAAGTATTTTTATGAAGTCATTGCGGTCCTTTACCTTCATTACCCTCTCGCCCTCGGATTTTGCAATTGCGCCCGAGTCGGAAATTACGCTTCTTATTGCGCCCGCTTCCCTTTCCAAATCCGAAATCTCATTTTTTTTACCATTCAGAAGTTCCTTAAAAACAGCCTCGCTTTCCAATACCCTGTATTTTTTCGGCCTTCCGTATGTTTCAATCACAAGCTTGCGCTTCATAAGCCTTTCCAGAACATCATAAACGCGCGTTTTCGGAACCTGGGCGCTTCTGCTTATTTCCGGAGCTTCGGCTTCGCGCAGCCTGAAAAGCGAGGAAAGAGTCCTTGCCTCGTATTCAGTAAGCCCAAGCCTCTGCAAAAACCCGTTTACAGCTTCCAAGTCCATGTTCTAACCCAAAATGCCTTGCTTATACTATAGTGCCTTTAGTATATATAATATTTACTGCTTTCAGTGAATAAAAGGCTTTTGGTAGGCTTTCTGCCCATAAGCAAACAACAAAAAAACAAGAAAAAGAAGGAAAAGCGGATTGAAGGTTTGATTATTTATTCCTTCCGATGAATCCGCCTATTGCTCCCAAAATGAAGCCTATTATCGCAGCGACTATTATCCCAAACACTAGGCTAATTGCGCCAGCGCTCGCTAATGCGCCGGACATCATGGGAACTGCAGCGTATATCTTCGCCATTAACGGCATTATTGCTGCAAGGCTTATGATTCCATCAATTATCCCTGAAATGACTCCAATCAATGCCCCTGCGAGCCCGCCATCAACAGCCCCGCCCTTGACTGTTTTTGCCGCGACATAGCCTGCCCATATTATTACTATAAGGCCGACCAGCCACAAAACGCTTGAAACCAGCATTACTGGGCTTGCCGCAAGCGCAAGCATATCTTCCACAGTGCTAATCCCTGAATATGCCATGTAGGTTATTGCCGCTGAGATTATTCCCAGCACAATCACTATCGCAAGCTGCAATTTCACTGCGCTCAACAACTTCCCGATATCAGCCATTTGTGCACCTCCTTTCCATTGAATATTGGCTATAATAAAATTTGAAGTATTTAAATGGAGCTGTTTGGTTTTTTTCGTTTTTAAGTTAAAGATTTTAATGAGCGGCTTGACAGAAAATTACGGCTTATCCGGCTGCTGCCCCTCATGCTCTACGGAATGCATTATTACATCAACGGCTGTTTTAATGAGGAGGAATACGATAAGTAATGAAAAGCTAATTTCACTTGTGCCAGTGCCAAAAAAAGCTAAGGACGCCAAAAAGCCACCGGCAAATATTGTAAAGTGCATAGGAATTATTCTTTTATACGGGGCAAACATTATTGTTTCAGCGTTCTGTTTTCCCTTTTGCCAGTTTCTATAGTACAAAAAGGAAAACAGATGATTGATAAAAAAAGCCATTACAACAGGCGCAACATAGCTTAGATTAGTGGAGAGCCCGAACCCTAGAAAAGAAGCATACACTAAGTGGAAAAGGCCATAGTGTAACGCAAAAAAGAATGCATTGGAAATCTCACCAATTTTTACTTTTTTCCCTCGATTTGCTCCGTTGGCATAGAAAGGAATGCCTCGTGCAGAGCCTTTAAGTGAAGACAACTTCAGAAAAGTGAAAAAGCCGATTATTACATTCTGCCACCAGTAAATCCAGAGCAAATCAAGCAGGTTCCAACTGAACCACACCGCTATAATGATTGTAATAAAGTTTGCCAGAATAAGGGAAATTGTTGTTGGATCTTTAAAATTAAGTTTCATAGCTAATCTAACACTTTTGCTGAATTTAAATCTAACTAATAAAAAGCGATTGCGGCATATCCCACAACGCTGCTCCTGTCGCGCGTTGCATCAGCGCTTGTGGAGTAATGCAGCAGCTCAGCCTTACTCGTGCCCTTTTCCTGCGCATACGCAATTGCCGCAATTATCGCCCCGTATCCGCAGATGCTGAATCGCTTACCGTGCACGAGATTGTAAAAGCCGCGTGCATCAAGTTTCTCTATTTTCCCAATCGCCTCAGAATCCTTTTCCTTTGCGCTTTCCAAGGGAACAAAATGCGAAAAATCAGAGCTTGCAATGACGCAGATTTTACACATTGTTTTAACTTGAATTTCACTTATTGCCTTTCCAATATTAATTAAGGAATCAAAATCATCCATTGCAAGGCATATTGGAACAATCCTTATTTTCTTTCCAAATTTATGGATTAGAAAGGGCAATTGCACTTCAATCGCGTGCTCCTGCATGTGCGCAAGCTCCCCCCTTTCAATGTGCAATTTTTCCGCAAGCTCATCAGAAAAATTCCCATCAACCCCTAGATTTCCAAGAGGAGTTTCCCATTGCGCATTTGAGGAAATTGAAATTGCATCCCCCAAGCCCGTGTGATTCGGGCAAAGGATTACAAATGTTTCAGCTGAATTAAGGATTGAGTAGGCGTATGCCGCGGTTTGCCCCGAATATCCGTATCCCGCGTGCGGCGCCACAATGACAGAAGTTTTAGTCCTCTTCTGCAATTTCACGCCTGCAAAAAACTTAGAAACAGCGGATTTCAATTCTTCAGCATTTGAAGGATAAAAAGAGCCCGAGACCGCGCACTTCCTTGAATCCATGTTTTTTCATTCTTGAAAATCAGTACTCGCGCCTTCTGTACTCCCTTCTTTCCCCGCGCTCCCTGTCCCTTCCATAGCTTTTTTTCCTGCCGCCCTCTTCCCCCTCATCGGATTCCGAGGCCCCTTCCTTAAGCACATACTCAAAATCCTCAACCTTCTTTGTAAATTCCGCGGGGCTCTTTATCTTGTTGAGCAGGAGCAGGACTTCCCTTGTGAGTATCCAGTACGCAAGCGCAAGGCTTTTCCTTCCCTTGTTGTTCATCGGGATTGCCAAATCAATATTTTTAAGCGAACTGTCCGTATTGCAGAACGCGATTACAGGCCTTTTCATTACTGTCGCTTCCGATATTGCCTGTGCATCCGCCCCGGGGTCATTTGCTATTACAAGCTGCGGCTCGACAAATTCCTTGCCCTCGGGGTTTGTGAAGGTTCCCGGCACAAAACGGGCAACAAATGCGCGCGCGCCTATTGATTCAGCGAATTCCTGCACCGGCTTCTGGCCATAGAGCTTGCGCGAAACAATCGCAATCCTTTCGGGGGCAAACTGCGCAATGAAATTTGCCGCAATCCTCAAGTGCTCATCAAATGTTGCAATGTCCATTACCTTCAGGCCGTCCCTTCTCTGCTTGTAAATATAGCGCGACATGTCCCCGGACTTGAATTTTGTGCCAATGTGCACGCCCGCCTTGAGGTAAACATCAGCAGGAACAAGAGTCTTCCCTGAAATCTGGAACTCCTCATTCCCGTAAATGTTCTGCGGGGATGAAATTGCTTTGTCCTCGGCCTGCGGAGCTTTAATCGCTTCAGCCTTTTTAGTAACTTCCTTGGCTTCCGCGCCTTCAGCTTTTTCAGTGTGCTTTTTTTCTTCGCTCATTATTGTAACTCCGTCTACTGCCTTGGGAATTTAAGCATCTCATCCATCAGATCCACATGGGAAAATATCGTGCGCCTGCAGCAGTATCTTTCTATCCCCAGCGCATCCATGACCTTCTGCGCGCTTTCTCCCTTCCTTATGCGCTGCAGATACTCGTCATACATTCCCGCGAGAACCTTCCCGCATGAAAAACATCTTACTGGAACAATCATTCTTTCACCTCTGAATTTTACCTCTTTGATTTCTGCTTCTTTGCCCTTGCGCCTTTTCCCAAAGGCTTCTTGGGCTCTGTCTGCCTTATGTCATCAACAATAAGCATCCTGTTGTAATCCAGGAATTCCTTCTTGAGTTTCGGGCTGTTTGTGTATGAGACCAGCGCCTTTGCTATTGCCCCGCGCGCTGCAACCGCCTGCGCCATCTGCCCCGAGCCCTTGACACTCACATCAACATCAATGTCATTTGCAAGGTCCCCCGCGAGGGTTATTGGCTCCTTTATGAGCAATTGCACATACCTTGGCTGTATAATCTCCAGAAGCATCCTGTTCACCCTTATTCTCCCTGTACCCTTCCTGAGCGTTGCATGCGCTATTGCAGTCTTGCGCCTTGCCTTTGTTACAACGCCCTTGCGCCTGGCTTTTTTTGATGCCTTCTGCTCAGTGCTCATGCTTTCGCCTCATACCCCAGATGCTTGCAAACATCTTCCAGATAAACAAACCTGTCGCTTTTACACTTTGCATCAGGAACTGTTTTTAAATTCCTGTCCTTAAGCTCCAATGGCAAGCCGGAATAAACCTTAAGCCTTCTGAACGCATCTCTCCCCGAAGCCCTTTCCGTTGGCAGCATGCCCCTTATTGCATATCTCATTATGGTTTCAGGCCTGTTTGAGTATTTCGGCCCGCGCTCAGGCATTCCCTTGTATGCGATTCCCAGCCTCTTCTTGAACTTGTATGCCTTTGCCTCTTTTGTCCCGAGCATTACGGCTTTTTCCGCGTTTGCAATTGTTATGGTTTCCCCTGAAATGAGGCGCTTTGCAACATTTGTCGCGAGCTTGCCCAGAATCAGATTTTCAGCATTTATTGTTGTCATAAAAATCACTTTATTATTGCAATGTCATTCGCATCTGCAGGCTTTCCTACGAATTCATCCAGCAGCAGCGCCTTTCCCTTGTGTTCGGAAATCTTTTTTATTGCTCCTGCGGAAAATTCAAGCGCGCATATTGAAAGCGCCGAATCCAGTGCGCCTGAACCAAGCACTTTCCCGGGAACAAGCAATGTTTTTCCCGGGAACTTCTTTGCCATTTTCCCGAGCTTCCACAAATTTACCGAAGGCCTTATCCTGCGCGGCTTTCCCAGCCTTTCCGCAAGGTCAAGCCACATGGCCTGCTTGCTGCTTTTTCCGAGCTTCTCAAGCCTTCTTATCAGAACCTGAGTTCCGAGTTCCGTAGGTCCAGTAACTTTCATTTTCTTATTCCCGTTTTTTATTCATTTTTTTCTGAAAATTATCTTATTTTTTCTTTGGGTAAAACCCAGTTTTCTTTTCCCTAGGATTTTCTTTTTCCAAAAGAAAAGGCTGGTGCAGGGGAAGGGATTTGAACCCTTGAAGGCACTAAGCCACAGGATTTCCCATCCTTTTTTTCAAGAGACCTTAAGTTTGGCAGAATTTTGTTTTTTTCAAATCAAAACTCACCTGCCCCTTTGGCCGCTTGGGTACCCCTGCATTCAAACCCGAACCGCAGGGAAACAAGGTTTCCCTTCAGTTTGAGGCTCCTCCTGATTCCCTTCCTTTTCAAGTCAGGAACCACCAGGCTTCCCCATAATAATTGTAATGTTATAATTTATTAATCTCCTCCAAACCGCGGGAACCAAGGTTCCCCCAGTTTCAGGGTCTTCCTGACCCCTCCTCTTTTATAATTTTTTAATCTCCTTCCTGAAGTCCGAATTCCTGTCTTTCAGGATTTCCGCAGCCTTTTCAACTATTTCAGAGGCTTCAAGCGCCCCGTGGCTTTCCACAGTGAACAAAAAATCATCCTTGCTGTAGTCTATCGCAAGCTGCTGCAGGTTGCACACATCCCTGCATTTCCCGCACAAATCGCATTCAATCGGCGTTTCAAGGACAATCTTCTTTGCCTTAGCTTCCAGAAGCTTCTTTGCGCAGTTCTCAATGCATTTCCCGCACAGGTCGCAGTCCTTCCCGATGCTTATTGTCGCAAGCTGCCTGTAGGAAACAACAGCCGGCTGCCATTTCGCATGCTCCTTCCCCAAGCCCATTACCGCCTTCATCTCAAGCTTTAATTTCTGGTCCTTCAGCAATTTGACAATCGGAATGCGCTTGTCCGCCACTTCAATTTTCGGGTCGCTGCATTTTATGTCCTTTGAATAGACTGTGCAGGGCCCTTCCCTATCAATGCTCATTTTTGCGGATTCCCCCTTCTTGTATGTTTTCAAATCCGTTGTCAATGGAATCAATGCAAGCCTCTGGGTCAGGAACTCATCATACAATATCGAGGAATTTTCATATACTGAAACATCCTCTATCGCAAGTATTGGCACATCTGCCATTATTGTCCTGCGCAGGGAATTCGCGAATTCGGAATTTACCCCCCTTATCAAAAATTTAAGTATATTGTCCTTCTGTGCAATCTTTTTCACATCCATAATATGCACCTCAAATTTTTCCTATTTTTACACAATTTTTTTCTTTGGGCAATAAAACATTAAGCACACAAAGCTTGCCAACCAAGCGTGCTTATTTATTTCTTCTTGCTCCTGTATTTCCTTTTCCTTCTTGTTCCGTCATGCGGCATTGGCGTCACATTCTCAATGTTCCTTATGATAAGCCCCTGCCTTGTCAATGAGCGTATTGCCGCCTCGGCCCCGGGGCCTGGAGATTTGAGTTTTGTGCCGCCCGACGCCCTCACTTTAACATCAATGAACCTTATTCCGCGCTCCCTTGCCTTCTCCGCAACAACCTCTGCAACCTTCATTGCCGCATATGGGCTTGCTTCCTTGTGCTGCGCCTTTACAACTATCCCGCCTGAGCATTTTGCGATTGTTTCAGCTCCGCTCACATCAGTAAGCAGAAGAATGGTATTGTTATGGCTGGCATATATGTGCAGAATCCCGCGCTTTTCCTCATCGCTCATTTTAAGACGCCTCTTCCATATTTACTGCCTCTTCGGCAGTTTCCCCTGATGCGGCTTCCGCTTCCTCAGTTCCCTGCGATTCAGCGTTTTGCCCTTCTTTGGTTTCCACAATTTTTTCCTTTGCCGCAAGCTGCATTTGCTTTCCATAATATGCAATCTTTTCTTCCTCGCTCTTTGAAACTATGTAGCTCGGCCTGTCAATTTTCTTGCCGTTAACCGCAATATGCCCGTGCACTATGAACTGCCTTGCCTGACCTATTGTATTGGCAAGCCCCTTCCTCCACACTACAGTCTGTAGGCGCCTTTCGAGCAGTTCCTCAATTGACAGGACCAAAACATCATCAAGCGTTGCATGCTCCGGGAGCAATCCTATTTTCTCAAGGCTTTTAAGCAGCTCGGACTGCCTTTTCGCGCGCTGTTCCGCGGATAATGCAAGCAAACTTCTTGCATTGTGCCTTTTGGTCTTTACAATCGCCTGCAGGTGGTGCAGCTCGCGCTTGTTTTTCAGGCCATAGGTTTCCATGGTCTTGCGCTCTGACTCTATTACTGCAAGATCCCAGTGCTTTCTGGGAATTTCGTAATGCCTTTCGGCCCTTTTAGGATCGCCCATTGTTCATCACTTTTATTCTTTATTATTCTCCCTTGAAAATTATTTTCTCTTTGGGTATCAGAACCTGCGGTTCCGATACCTCCCCCTCTTTTTCTAAAAAAGAAAGGATTGGTCACTTCTTTTTTTCCTCTTTGCCCCCTGCCTTTTCCCCGGCCTTCGGGGCCATTGCCGCCTTTGCAGCCTTCTTTTCCACTCCGACGGAAACTCCGCGCTTCCTTGCCCTTGTGCGTGTTTTTCCGCCCCTTACCGGAAGCCCCCATGTGTGCCTCATTCCCCTGTAGGTTTTTATTTCCCTCAATCTCTGCAAATCATTGCGCAATGAAAAATCAAGCTCCGACATTACGAGATGCGTGTCTTTCCCGCTCTCAATGTCCTTCCCCCTGTTGAATGCCCACGAGGGGATGCCGTAATTCCCGGGATGCATCACAATGTCCTCAAGCACCTTGTGCTTGTCATCAGGAATTTCCCCGAGCTTCGCATCATATTCAATTCCCGTTTTGCTTTCAAATGCCCTTGCCATCATTACTGCCATCCTCTGCCCTATTCCCTTTATTCCAAGGAGCGCATGCCACACAGGAGAAAGGCCGTTAAGGTCCTTTCCGACAATCCTGACAATATAGCGGATTTCATCCGGGTTTTCTGCAGCTTTTACTTCAACCATATTAATTTTCCCCATATTCTATTTAAAAACACAAACTATTTTCCACTATTTTTTCATCAATTTTGCAATTTCCTCATGGCTTGTGCTCTTGCCCACATCAATCTTCTCCTCAAGCGGGATAAGGTGCAGGATGTTGCAGCGCTTCCTCTTCATCTTCGGCGCGTCAATTACCGCAAAATTCTTTTGCATTTCAATTACCACTACCCTCTTTCCGGCATTCCTTCCGCGCGTTTTCACGCAAATTCTTCCAACTTCAAGTGCAGGCATTTTTTCCCCTCCAGATTTATGCAACGGCCCTCTTTATGTAATTCTTTATGAGCTCTGCCGCATCATTGCTCATGATTTTGTCAGAGTTAAGCACAAGGTCATAGCAGTTCAAATTATCAATTTCGGCCCCGAGTTCGCCTGATGCGATTTTCCTCAGGATTTCCTCTTCCCCTTCAATTTTTACGAGCGCTGCATCAAATCCTGTTTTTTCGCGCCTGGAAAGCATCTTCGCCCTGTTCAGCCTGAATGAAAGCAGGAAAATTTTCGCATCAGCATTGCTGAGCATTATTCCCGCAAGCGCATGCTCCACTATGCAGTTTTTCCTGTGCACCGCCGCCTTGAGCATTTCGGAAACTCTTGCGGCATTTCCCGGAAGCGCAATCCCCTTTCCTATCTGCTCAAGGGAAACGTATTGCAGGTTGAATTCAAGCGCTATCTGCTTGCATATCTCCCTTGCATCCGTTCCCGGCAAGCCCGATATTGTTACTATCATATTCACTCAATCCTCTTCATTATCATTTCTGCGTATTTCCTGAAGCCCAGATCAACCTCGCCAATGGGCTTTATTCCGTGTTTTACTTTTATCGCTTCCTCTGTTGCAACTGCCCTGCATTTGTTGCAGAGTGCTCCAGCAAGCAGCGCGGAAGGCCTCTTCTCTGTTTTTGCCGCATCATGCGCCTTGCTTATTCCAGAGCCATGGAGCATCCCGTGCATTGTCCTTCCGCAAAGCGCGCATTCGTGCTTTGAAGACTTGCGCTTGCCGAAATGCAGCCTGACCACTCCGCCTGAGGTCCTCACATAGCGCCTTTTCATATTCCTGTTTTTAGGTTTAACCATTTTTTGCAACTCCCTGCGCTTTTGATTCCATCCTGTTTTCAACAGCATTAATTGCCACGCTTATGACAATGCTTGCGATAAACACGCAAATCACATACCACCATATCCAGCCCATTGCCGGCTTGAATATGCTTATTGGGAAAAGCGTTGGCACCGCAATCGTCCCATAGGTGCTGCCAAGCAGCCAATAAACAAACAGGAAAATTACGGTAAGCGGCATCAGCTTTATCATGCTGCCCATGCTGTGCTTCATGCTCTCATTTAGCGCGTGCATCATCTCCTGCTCAAGCTTCTTCAGCTCGGCAAGCGAATTCCCATCCGTCTTTCCCGCAAGCCCGCGCATTTTCTTCTGCTTCTCCTTCATCTCCTTCTGCATTGCGCGCATCTTCTTCCTGTCAGTAAATTTCATCTGGAAGATTTGCGACACTACAGCTATGCCTATTGAAATCAGCAGAATATCAATTGTCGGATTTATCAGTTGCCACATCAGAAACCCTCCGTTTCCTCAAACTTCCGCTTCTTCATTTAAAAAGTCTCCCGAGCAATGGGTGCATTTCCATCAGCTGCTCCCTTGCAAGTTCCTCATAAAGCCTGTAAACAATTCCAACAGTCAGAAGAATTCCTGTTCCGCTCCCCAAAGCGCCAGTTAAATCGGCAAGCCCGGCAAGCAATGCAACAAATGCGCTTCCAAGTATTGTAATTGGCGGAATATACCTGTCCAAAATCTGCCTTATGATGCGCGGGTCCTTCCTGAACCCCGGAATTGACATTCCTGCTTTCTGCAATTGCTCAGAAATTGCCGCAGGCCCCTGCCCCGCCATCTCCACCCAGAATTTCCCGAAAACAACGCAAATGACAACAAAAACCGCAATGTAAAGCAATGCATGCAGGATTTCAGCAATCACAATTCCCGAAAGCCCCTGCAGGAAAATCGCCTCGAAGAGCGCAGTTCCCCCAACCCTTGGGATTGTGGTGGCATAGCTTACTGCGCCGAGCATTGTTCCGAGAATCGGAATGTTTGCGCCCGCTATCGCCCACATCTGCAGATTCGCATACAGCGCCATTGCAAGTATTACCGGAAGGTTGCTCACATAGAGGAATTTCACAGGAAAGCGCGATGTTGCCCCGCTCCTCCCTACTGTAATCGGGATATTGACATGCATCCCCTCCGCAAACACAACAACAAGGAAAATTATAACTACAAATATTATCGGAACGGACAATACAAACGCATTGAGCAGGCTTCCCTTTACTGCCTCCCCGACAATCTGCAGCAGCAGGCCCTCAACTATCCCGACATTCGTAACAAGGTAGGGGGCGAAAATGCGCCATCCTATTGAGCCTGCGACTCCCCCTGCAATGAACAATCCAATTCCCGAGCCGATTCCGTATTTTGAAACCACCTCATCAAGATATATTAAAATTATTGCGCCGAATGCAATCTGCAGGATTACAGGAAGAAGCATTCCCGAATTAGGAACCAAAAATCCGAAAGCCGAATATACAAATGCCTCGAAGAAGCAAAGCACAATTCCGAAGAGCTTCTGCATGCTCGTGAAGCGCGCCCTGTCCTTTGGGTTTGAAAGGTCTATGTTTATTATTTTGCCCCCCACAAGCATCTGCAGTATGATTGATGCGAGCACTATCGGGCCAATTCCCACAGTTATCAGGCTTCCAATCTTGCTTGCAAGTATGAGCTCAAATGCCGCGAGATTTCCACCCAAGCTTCTTGAAAGGTCAATTCCATATACCGTAATATTGCCCATTATGAAAAACAGCAGAAGCGCCAGCGCGCTCCACATGAGCCTGCGCTTAAGCGTCGGCTTTACTTCCGGGCTCTTCACTTCGGGAAGCAGCTTGTAAATCGGCTCAAAAACATCAAGAATGCTCATTTTTCACTCTTCTCCTTTTTCTCCCCTGCTTCCTCAATAATCCCCTTTGATGCGAGTATTTTTTCCCTTGCCTTTTCGCTGAGCTTCGCATTCCTCAGGATGACTTTCTTTTCAAGATTTCCCTTTGAAAGTATTTTCCTTATTCCGAGCTTTTTGCAGTCAATTACATAAGCGTCGCCGCTCTTCTCAATCATTTTGCCTGAAAGCCAGCCTTCAATGTTCTCATCAATCTGCCAGAGGTTCATTTCATTCCCCTTGAGTTTCCTCGGCTTCAGCCTTATTGTAACCCCGAACGTATCATAATATTTGGAATACTTGTGCTTGTGGCTTCCGGCCCTTCCCTTTCCGCCCTTGCATCCGGAGCCGCGCTTATGCTTGGTATTTCCCGTGCCAAAAGTGCGCGAGCCGCGCAGCTTGTTTTTCCTTTTCCTTTTTCTCACAGTCATTCTAAATCATCCTCATAATCAATTTGTTTATCTCATCTCCCCTCGGGCCAAGCGCGCCCCCTACTGAAAAAGGCTTTTTTGTGCCCTTTCTCTCATATCCCTTGCTCGGCGCATGCAGCCTGAACACAGGCTTTATCTGCAATTCCGCAAGTGAAGTTTTCCCATCGATAAGCGCATCCGCAAGCCCACTGAAATTCCCGAACTTGTTTTTCTTCAGGAACTCCGCATCAATTTTCTTATCCCCCTGGAGCCTTGCCCATTTTTCAACAAGCTCTGCAAGCACATCATTCGCAATTTTTCCATAGGTAATGTAACTCCGGACCTTCTCAAGAGTTCCTGCGCTGCTCGGGTTTTCAGGCAGCAGCACAAGGTGGTTCTGCTTGTTGAGGCGCATAAGCCTCATCGCCATTTTTGCGTCCTTTTTAGCGCCTATCAATCCCCTTACCATTATTGCTGCGTACATTTTCATTTCACTTCCAGCTTTCTTGACATGTTGTCTGAAACATGCACCTTGGATATGTTTGCAAGCGCATTTATTGTCGCCTTCACAAAATTAAGCTTTGTTGCAGTGCTTCCCTTTGTCCTGCTCCACACATCAGTTATTCCTGCCAGTTTCAGCACTTCCTTTGTCTCTTCCCCCACAACAAGCCCTGTTCCTTTCGGAGCGGGCATCAGAACAATCCTTACCGAAGCGCACCTTCCCTCAATCTTGTAGGGAACCGAATGCTGCATGCTGCACCTGCACTCCCAGCTTCCGCAGCCCCTGTTAATTCTCATCAAATTCATTTTTGCATTCTCTGTTGCCTTCTGCATCGCAGGAAGCCTTTCGCGGTCAGTTCCAATTCCCAATCCAATAAGGCCGTTCCTGTCCCCCACAAGGACAGCAGTCCTGAATGAGAACTGCCTTCCAGACCTTCTCACCCTTGTTGTTTTTGTTGATTCCACTATTGTTTCTTCCAGGTTGGGCAGCATGAAGTCAATTATTTCGGGCTCAAGTATTTTATAGTTGTTTTCGAAAATCTGGCCAATTTCCGTAACTTCAGAGCGCTGCACCATTCTTCCCAGCTCGGTCTTCGGCGCCCATGCCGCAAGCTTCTTCTGAAGCTCATCTTCATTCTGCTTCAGCAGCCTTTCGGAGGCAGAAAGCTTCGGCTCCTCAATTGATACCTTTTTCGCACTCATTTTTGTTCCCCGCCATTCTCAGTAATTTTCCTTTTCGCATTTTCAAATGCAGCAGGAATATTTTCTGCAGAAATCTTCTTTTTCGCATACTCCGAAAACTGCTGCTTGCTGTTTGGATGCGCTTTCGCATAATTCTCTATGTGCTTCCCGCTTATCCTTTCGGCCTTTGGGATTACTTCAGCATCATGCGGAATTTTCATTCCCCCATCAAGCGCTCCCTTAAGGACTGCAAAAATTCTCGCGCCATGGGCATTGGCCTGCAGCCCGAGGTCGAATATTGCCTCGGAAATATTCTTTTTCTTCGCCCTCTGCGCAACAAGCATTCCTGTAAGATAGGCGGCGCTTAAATTCTTCTTCCCGAAAGGCCAGCCGAATTTCTCAAGCTCCCTTGAATTTGCGCTTGCCGCAACAACATCCCCCTTAGGGAAATAATTCACAACCTGCGCCATTATGTAGCGGTCCGTCTTCCTTGCAATAAGCCTTGGCTTCCCAGATTTGACCATCGCAAGCCTTTTCCTGTAATCGGTCTTGCATTCCCTGCGCCTTTTGAACTTGCCCTCAAACATCGATTGCTTTGTCATTTTTTCCCGCCCTTATTTTATGAATGCCTCAATGTATTTCTTTCCCTTGAAGTAATTCCCCTTAACCATCCTGTAGAGCTTTGAGTATTTCTTCTGGTCTATTGCGCCCTTTTCCCTAAGCTCCTTTATTTTTTTCCTCTGCGCCCTCACATTGCTTATCCAGGCTTTCCTCTGCCCCGAGCGCGCATTCCTGCTGCCCTTCCTCTTTCCGAAGCCGCGCTTTCTCCCCAATTTTTTCTTCTTGTGCCTCGCCCTCGCCCTGCCCCTGCTTGCATATGCGGAATCCCTTTTCCTTATTGCGCCTTCCTTTATTTTTGCCCTTATGTCATCCTTTGTGATGCATTTCGAGATTTCATCTGTTTTTGCAGGGTCCATCCATACGCGGGTTTCCCCGCTCCCCAGAATCTCGGAAGCGATTTTCCTTATTTTCCTTATGTCCATTTTGAATTCCCCTTATGCATCCTTATGCGTTCAGCAGCTTTATGCCGAGTTTTTTCGCCTCATTTATTATTGCAATGCGCTTTTTCCTGCCGATTTTTGAGGAAATGCGCGCAGCTGTTTTTTCAGCATTTATTCCCTTCAGGCCCGCAAGGTTCAGAACCATTTTTTCATAAAATCCCGAAGGGTGCATGAACCTTATTTCTTTTCTGGTCCTGTAGCCTGTTCCCGGAATTCTCCCGTCTTCCTGCTCCTTCATCATGTCCGTTCCCTGCAATTTTCTCCAGCGCTGCCATTTCTTGTTTTTTTTCCTTCTCACATCGCGCTTTCCAAACCTTCCCTTGAACAGGAGCCTGCACTTGCCCTTCATAAGCCTCTTAAGCGCCTTTATTTCCTTCTTTCTTTTATCTTCCTTCATTTTCTCATCCCGGCTTTTTGGTTATGTAAATGCCATCCTGGAAAACTCTCCTGTCGCGGGCCGAAACCCTCGTCGCCTGCTCGAGGTTTGCTGCTGTCTGCCCCGCATCTTCCTTGCTGTTTCCCCTTACCGTTATTTCCGCGCCCTTCACTTCAACCCTTGTTATTCCCAGTATCCTTGCCCTGCGCGGCTTCTTCTCCCCGAGGAAATTATTCACTTCCACAAGGCCCTGCTTTACCGCAACGCTTATCGGGAAATGCGAATAAACAACAGAAAGCCTGTACTCATAATCTTCCTTGAATCCCTGAATCATGTTTTTTATGTGCTTCTCAAGCGTGTTTGCAACCGCATCTGTTTTCTTCCCGGCCTTGTCTGAGGAAATTATTATCTTATTTCCTTCGAGCGAAAGCCTTATTCCTGCCGCCTTGAATTCCCTGCTGCTCGCCGCATTGCCGCATTTCAGCGAAAGGGTTTTTACCTGCAGCTGCGCAGAGACATTCTCTGGCAGTTCAATTATTTTCTCGAATTTTTTCATGTTCCCACAAGTCCCAAAATTCAATAAACATACGCCAGGAGCCTTCCCCCGGTCTCGCGCTTTTTCGCCTCTGTGTGCGTTATCACTCCCGAAGGCGCTGAAACAAATATCAATCCAACGTCCCTTGCAGGCAGATAGCGCTTCTCATATTTCTCAAACCCGTCCCTTTTTACTGCATATCTCGGCTTTATCGCCTTGCACTCATTTATTTTCCCGAGCAGCGAAATCCTGTAAACCCCGCTCCTCCCGTCATCAACATACTCATAGCCGTCTATGTACGAGTTCTTCTGCAGAAGGCGCAGGACTTCCCCAAGCAGCCTGCTTGCGGGCCTTACAATGCATTCCCTCTTCGCCTTTGCATCATGGTTCTTTATGCTTATCAGAGCATTCATCAGTTGGTCCGAAGTCATTTTTTTCCCTCTTAAGTGTATTTCCTGAATCCCATCTTGTCCGCGCGCTCCTTGAAGCAGCGCCTGCATATCCCAATGTCATATTTCTGCATCAGCCCCTTGTCATTCCCGCAGATTTTGCAGGTTCTCTTGTTTTTCTTTCCAAGGTTAATTTTCTCAGTCATTTAATTTCAACCCCGAAATTGTTTTTTATGAAGTCAATTGCCTCGTTTTTTGCTATGATGTGGTTTTTTGTTATCCTGTGCTTTCCGCGCTTTCTCCTCTTTATCCTGTAACCGGCCCTTTCCAGCGTGACAAGGACGTCAAATCCCCTGATTCCGAGTTTCGGGTCGTATTTTGCATTCGGCATGTCAATGTGCTCCGCAATCCCGAAGCCGAAATTGCCTCTCTCATCAAAATTCCCAGCCTCAAGCGCATTCTCCTTCGCAAGAAATGCTGTTTTCAAAAACTCAATCGCCTTTTCCCCGCGCAGCGTAACCTTCGTCCCAATAGGCAGGCCTTCCCTTATGTTCCATGTGGGCTGCTTTATCTTGCAGAGTGTTTGGACAGGCTTTGAATTTGTTATTTTCTCAAGTATTGTCATTGCCTTTTTCAGTTCCTCCCCCGTCTGCCCGACGCCCATGTTTACGACTATTTTCGCAACCCTTATCCTGCGCATTTTGTTCTCAGTCATTTCAATCACATTTCAATTGCAGGCTTTTCCGCCCCTATTACAAACACGTTCTCAGCGAGCGTGCTGAATTTGTCCCCGTTCCCATTTTCAAGCATTACAAGCTTCGGCCTCTTCATTGTCGATTCCCCAACATCAAGGATTCTCGCATGCTCATTAACATGCTTTCCCGAAATTATGTAAACAAGGGAATTCTTTTCCATCCTGAATTTCGCGGCAATCTTTTGGCTTGGGAGATCTATCAGCAGCGAATCATGCACTGAAATTCCCTCAGTTCCTGAAGCCGCAATGCTTCTCCCGTCATTTGTTGCAATCTGCATCTTATTTCCCTTTGTTGCGTGCTTTCCCACAACTGTGCAAAGCTTCTGCAGCTTTCCTTTTGCCGGAATTTCCTTCAGCGTTATCCTTCCCTTCGAATCAAACAGAACCCTGTAGCGCTTTTCAATTTCTGGAAGTTCCACAACATCAAATATCCCCAGAGGCATGTTGCGCCCCTTCCTTATTTTCCCGTCAACAAGCACCTTCCCTGAATTCAGCAGCATTTTCATTTCTTTTGCGTTTCCGGCATAATTCAGCAGCTCCCTCAGGGCAAACCCAAGCGGAACCGCATTGCCTTTCGGATGCGCCCCGGGCTTTGTGGATATTATCCACTTGCTGGTCTTTCTCATTGCAAACAATGCCCTGCTTGCGGAAAGCCTTTTTTGCTTCCTGTTTGCGCCCTTTCTCGCCATTTTACTTTTTCTCCTTTTTCTTCGCGTGCAGCCTTCTCTCATCGCCCTTTTCAAGCTCAATCAGCATCGCATTTCCCGCCCTTATTGGAATTGAAATTTCCTTCCCCGAAACCTTCTTCCTTTTTACCGAATCAACAAATATCCTTCCCCTCTTCCTGTCAACGGCAATTATTTTTCCCTCTGCCTTTTTGTGCGACCCCTTGATAATTTTTACCCTGTCCCCCTTCCTCAGCCCGAGGCTCCTTCTCCCGAGCTCTTTCCTCAGCTGCCTGCTGAGAGTTGCGCGCATGAATCCCTGCAGCTCATGCAAGGGCGCGTCATAAACCCTTTTTCTCTGTTTTCCCGGCTTTGTTGTTTTTTCCATTTTATCACACTTAAACCATTTAAACTACCGCCGCGGCAATTCCCGCAATCTTGGGCCAACGCTCCCCGACTTCCTTTGCTATTGCGCCCTTTATTTCGCTTGCCTTTGGCAATCCCTTCTCATCAACAAGCACAACCGCATTGTCCTCGAATTTTATCCTCATTCCATCAGGCCTGCGGTATTCCTTTTTTGTCCTTACAATTATCGCCCGCTCCACCTTCTTGCGCATTTCCGGCTTGCCCTTTGTTATTACAACGGTAATCATGTCAGCTATTCCCGCCTTCGGGGACATCTTCTTGCGCGTGTGCAGCCCTATTACGCTGATAAACCTGACTTCCTTTGCCCCTGAATTGTCAGTGCAAAAGCAGTTTGAGCGGTGCTGCAGGCTCTTCGCCCTTCTTGCCGTTATTGCGCGCATTACTTAAGCACCTCCATAACCACAAAGCTCTTTGTCTTGCTGAGCTTGCGCGTTTCGCCAATCCTTACCTTATCCCCTATTGCAACTGAAATGCAGTCAGGCTTGTGCGCGGTAATCCTTGACCTCACTTTCCTGTATCTCTCGTATTTCCTCACATACTGCATGAGATAGCGCTCCATAATTATTGTTTTCGGCGCCTTTGCCCTTATTACAATCCCTTCAAACATATTTCCCCTTACTTTAACATTCCCGTGAACTGGGCATTTCAAGTCCTTGCAAATCAGAAACCCTTCGTTTCCGATACCTTCCGCTTTTTGATGTTCAGCCATTTTTATGCGCCCCTGCCCTTTTTGAAATAATTCTTTATCCTGTCCTCGGGCCTGCAGATTATCCTGCTGCATTCAATCTTCCCAAGGCTCTTCCCTGAAAGCCTGAATTCCATCACAACCTCTCGCTTCGGAATCCTCATTGTCTTTCCCCTTTTCTCAATCTCAAACATGTTCCTTGTCTCATCCACAATCCTTCCTGAAAGCCCCATTTTCCCCGCGTCAGCGCTTTTTATTACCTTCGCATCCAGCCCTATGAGTTCGTGCGCCGGAAGGTTCGACCCATTTATCAAATATTTAACTGTCATCTATTGATTCCCCCTTGTATCCCTGCTCAATCAATATCCCCTTTATTTTCCTTTTGTGGTTTCCCTGAAGCTCTATTGTTTTTCCCTTTGTTGTTCCGCCGCACGCAAGCTTCCTTTTCATTATTTTTTCAAGCTCCTTTGCGGTCTGCATATCATCAATGCCGGATATTGTCGTTATTATCTTTCCGAATGCGCGCTTGACTGCACTTACCTTGATTTTCTGCGCTTCCTTTGTTATTTGCGTGCATACGCAGATGTTTTTAGGCAATCCGCATATCTGGCAGACTTCTTCCATTATTTGCTTTTCCCCCTGTTTTTTATTTTTTCATTCGCCGAATGCTTCTTTTCATTCACAATTGTCAGTATTTTTGCCACGGTCCTGCGCAGCGCCCTTATCTTTCCGGGATTTTCCTGCTTTGTGTGGCTTGCCACAAGCGCCTT
>Ga0209541_10004487_pt1 | contig 24743 bp, 27 predicted proteins | sample RifCSPlowO2_01_FD_184027 | JGI IMG/M metagenome (GOLD analysis project Ga0209541, IMG submission 184027) | Groundwater microbial communities from Rifle, Colorado - Rifle CSP2_plank lowO2_0.1 (SPAdes) (version 2) | ecosystem: Environmental > Aquatic > Deep subsurface > Groundwater | place... | reverse complement strand
GGCGTCAACCCCGCGGGCCCAGACCTTGCTGACCAACGGCAAGTATCTGCCCAAAAGCCATCATCGGCCATTGCCCGAAAAAACGGTGGTTATGGAATTGTCGCCAAATTCAAACAGGGAAGTAACTCTAAAAGTCGGCCAGAGCGTCAAAGACGTCTATTGGGTGACCGATGAGCTTAACCCCAGGCGCTACAAAATAGCCATTTACGAAAAAAGAAGCGACGGCTGGACCGTTGTCGTCTTTAAGGAAAAAGGCTGGCTTAATCGGCTTTTTAAGCGCCAAACCGGCCCATATTTGATCAATGAGGACTCATTAGGCTTGATGGCGGGCTATTTTGACATCAGCCACCAGCGCGGCCGCTAAAGCCTCCCCGCCGAACGAAAGGAAAAAACATGAAAAACAGAAAATTCTTTGCCACGGTTCTTTTCAGCCTGCTAATCTCGGCGTTATTTTTCAACCTTCGGCCGGTCCAAGCCGATTCGTCTTTTACCCTGAATTTGTCGGTCAAAGACGGAATAATGACGGCCGCCGCCGGCGCCCGGACGGCTGATGGCAAAACCGAGGTGAAAAATACCTACGATTCCGGACAATACGTCCTTTTGATTGAAGAAAAAACTGGCGACGGCAACCGCAAAGCCTGCTTTGTCAAAAAAGACGAGAAAGACAAAGCCCACTGCCAGACTAAAGGCTACTTAATTGACCAGGCAACCTACCGCCGGCTGGCAGAATATTTCCCCGTCGTATTTTAACCGGTCATTTTGACGGTCAAGCCCCCGCATTTTTAACGGGGGCTTTTTTATATACCACACCCTCTCTTCCGCTTTTGGCGGAGGAGAGGAAGTCGGCTTTTTCTTGTAAAAAAACGGCATTCACGGTATAATGCAACCATGGAGATAAAACAAAAAACCAAAATCCGGCTGCGGCTTTTTTTGCTTTTTGCGTTTTTTCTGGCCGCTTCCAACGCTCTGACCGCCTACATCCAATCTTCATATTTAAGCCAGTTTTTCGGACAAAAATATGTCGGCTGGATTTTTATTTTTGCCTATTTCCTGACTCTTTTGGCGATTAACAATTTCACCAGCCTGATTAATAAACTGAAAATTTTTAAAGCCAGTTTTTTAATCATCAGCGGCTTAACAATCTGTTTGTTTGCCTTGGCGTTTGCCAGCCAGCCTTTGATTATTTTGCCGTTTTTTTTACTTTATATCGTTTTGCTTAATTTAGTCTGGATCGCTTTTGATATTTATGTTGAGTATTTTTCCCGCGATGAAATTACCGGCCGCGTCCGCGGGCTTTATTTAACCAGCTGCCATCTCGCCTGGCTGGGCTCGCCGATCACTTCGGGCTGGATTTTACAAACTTTTGATTATCGGTTTTTATTTTTAATCTCCGGCTTTTTGGCTTTTTTTGTCTGCCTAAGTTTTTTCCGATTCAATAAATTGTCCTTTGACCATTTCACCAGCCTGAATTTGCCGCTGGCCCTGAAAAAAATCGCCCAAAACCCGCCGCTTAAAGCCATTTTTGCCATTACTTTTTTGCTTCAGAGTTTTTACTGCGTCATGGTGGTTTATCTGCCGATTTATCTGCACCAATACCTCGGCTTCAGCTGGCAGCAAATCGGCGTCATTTTTACGGCCATGCTTTTGAATTTCGTGCTTTTGACCTATCCGGCCGGCTGGCTGGCGGACAAATATCTGGGGGAAAAAGAAATGCTGACTATTGGCTTTTTAATCATGGGCCTGGCGACTTTAAGCATTGGCCTGATAAAAACCTCAAATTTCGGCATCTGGCTGATCACCATATTTTTAACCCGGCTCGGCGCCAGCCTGGTTGATATTTTAAAAGACAGCTACTTTTTCAAGCACGTGGACGCTCATGACGCCCAGATCATCAATTTATTCAGAAATACCACGTCTTTGGCTTATATTTTTACGCCGCTTTTGGCCACGATTGTTTTGTCCTTTTTCGGCTACCAATACATCTTTATCATTACCGGCCTTTTGATTTTCTCCGGCCTCTATTTCTCTTTGACGCTCAAGGATACAAGATAATTTTGATAAGAATTAATCGCACGATTGCCGGGCTTTTTTTATTTAATAAACGCAAGTAAATTAAAAGCCTGCCTTCGCTCCTTGACTCTCTTTAACAAATTTGAGACCGCTCGGGGCTTCGGCGAAACAAGCGAGTTAACAGTAAATTAAAAGTAAATTAATAGCCGCTTTAATTTACTATTAATTTACTCGCAATTTACTTTTATTTTTTTGACAACTCCCGCCCGGCATGTTATATTGTATTTTTCCGCGTTAAAAGGACGCCATTGGGGCATCCGGGCGCGGAAAGCAACGCATAGGAGCGAGATGCGTATGGTAAAAGTTGTTGCAATCACGAGCACGAGCGGGAAAAGGGCCGTCATGTACCGCACTAAAGACGGCGCGGGGAAAGAAATGACTTTCTTGATCGGTGATGTTTTTCAGGCCGACAAGACGTCAGTGGCAGTTGATCCGGCCATTACCAAAAGGGCGCTGAACCCAAAGGATTGGGCGGATCTCCCGACTTTCTGCCAAAATTTCGGCCTGGCTTTGGCGCCGAATAAATTTCCCGACGCCAAAAAGATGCTGGAAACAACGGTTCAGCTCTTCCATGCGCGAGAAGAGCGCACTCGTGAATCCGCGTGTCCGGACGAATCCTCCCTGGTTTTAACCGAGGCTTAGCCGGCACGGCAACAACACCAAAAAGCGCCGGTTTTACTCCCTAGGTAGATCCGGCGCCATTTTTCTTAACAAAAATTGATATATAATGCTAAAATGCTTATAATTATTGAGTTTATAAGCAAAAAAATCGTTCATTGAAAAACCGAAAGGAGGTGATGAAAATGTTGATTATTTTTTACCCCCCCCTATGCGGTTATGATATAATAAATATATGCTCAAGGTTAAATTCAATTACAATATAAATAAAGACGCTTGGAGCTGGGTCGCGATCGCGAAAGACAAAAATCTTTGGGGTTTAAATTGGAAAAATGAAATTGCCTATATTCCAAAAGAACTTTTATCTAAAATTTTAAAATCCAGTTTTTCGCGGGCGGTAAAAATTACTGAAAATTATATAGAAAATAATCCTAAAAGAACATATAAAGAAATACTTATAAAAAGCGAGATTGATTCTCTTAAAAAAACATGGGGAACTATTGAAGAGAAATATTTTAAAATACTTGCCGTGATTACACAAAAACCAATTTTTTCGGAAAATTTTGGCTGTTTTTTGACCACAGGATTTATGTGCCCCTATAATCAAAAGGATAACTGGTTTATGATTTCTGTGTGGCATAGCCTGCCGTTTTCAATTACCACTATTTGCCACGAAATCATGCACCTTCAATTTTTGCATGATTACAAAAATTACTTAGAAAAGAAGGGGTTAAAAAATAATCAAATTGAGGATTTAAAAGAATCTCTAACCTTTTTATTAAATGAACCGGAATTTGAGGAAATAATTTTGTCAGAAGATATTGGATATCCGGAGCATATAAAATTGAGAAAAAAACTAAAAAGTATTTGGTTAAAGGATAAAAACTTTCAAAATTTAATTGATAGAGCGATTTTAGCAATAAAAAAATCTTATTCCCAACCAAGGAACGAGCCGGCTTTTATTAAAAAAGAAAAAAAGAAAAAGGCAAAAGAGGGCAAAAGAAGCGGAGAGAAGAAGTGAGAAGAAGGCAAAAGACGGCAAAAGAGGTGGAAGAGGGCGGAAGAAGATGGCATCTCTTAGCTGCCTTCTGTCGCCTTCTATCCGCCATCTATTGCCTTATTTTACCCTCTTAATTGCCTTCTTTTTACTTTTCTTGACAATCTTTGGGAATTACGCTAAGATATTATTATTGACAAGTTAAAAAATAAACTGCTATAATAAATCAAGCAAAAGAGCTAAAATTTGTTATATTTTAAATGAAATTCTGGGCCCAGGCCCGTTTGCCCGGCGCCAAGAATTTTATTTTTTACCCCCAAAATGGCAAAAAACCAAGAATCTATCCCCAGCAAGGACTTCATTGAAGTCAACGGCGAGGTGGCCGAGCTGTTGCCCGCGGCTAATTTCCGGGTCAAGCTGGAAAACGGCCACGAAATCCTGGCCCATTTGTCCGGCAAAATGCGGATGTTTCGCATCCGGCTTTTGCCCGGCGACCGCGTTAAAGTCCAAATGACGCCCTATGATTTAACCAAGGGCCGGATCATCTATCGCTATTAATAAGAAGGGATAAGAAGGCTTGAGACGGCTTAAGAGGGTTAGAAGGCGGGAAGGTAAAGAAGGCTTGAGAAGGCAAAGAGGTTTAAGAGGGGGGATCCTCTTAAGCCCTCTTGATTTTTCTGCCCTCTTGCCCTCTCAAGCTTTCTGACGGCCCCCTTAACCCCTCTAGAAACAATTATTAAATCGGTCTAAAATTATGAAAGTCAGAGCTTCAGTCAAAAAAATCTGCAAGGACTGCAAAGTCATCCGCCGCAAAAAGCGGGTGAGAATAATTTGTAAAAACCCCAAGCATCATCAGCGCCAGGGTTAATTATTATAATTATGGCCAGAATCGCCGGCATTACCTTGCCTAAAGAAAAAAGAGCGGAAATCGGGCTTACCTATATTTTTGGCATTGGCCGGGTGCTGGCCAATAAAATTTTAAAGGAAGCCAAAGTTGATCCCAATATCCGGGTCAAGGATTTAAAAGACGAGGAGGCCAACCGCTTAAGGGAAATCATTGAAAAAAAATATAAAGTTGAAGGCGAATTGAAGCGCGAAATTTTATTGAATATCAAGCGGCTGAAAGAAATTGACAGCTACCGCGGCTCCCGCCACGCCAAGCATCTGCCGGCCCGGGGCCAGCGCACCAAAACCAATACGCGCACGGTGCGCGGCAATGTCAGAAAAACCATGGGTTCGGGCCGCAAGCCGAGCGGCCAAAAGACTTAATCGCCGTTAATTATGACAAAAGATCAAAAAATCCAGGCCCCCCAAGAAACCGAAGCCAAAGCGGAAGCCGAAGTGAATAAAACCGAGCCGGAAAACGCGGCGGCCAAAGGCCAAGAGGCAAAAGTCCGGGGCAAAAAAAAAGTCAAACGGCAGGTGGCCACCGGCCGGGTTTATATTAAAGCCACTTACAACAATACAATCATTACTTTTACCGATGCCGCGGGCGGCGCCCTGGCCCAATGTTCGGCCGGGCAGCTGGGCTTTAAAGGCCCGAAAAAATCAACCCCGTACGCGGCCGGCCTGATTGTGGCCAAAGCGGCGGAAAAAATCAGGCCTTACGGCTTAAAAGAAGTTAATGCCTTTATTCATGGCGTCGGCGGCGGCCGCGAAGCGGCCATCAGAGCTTTGAACGCCAACGGCATCAATGTTTTGGGCATTAAAGACATCACCCCGATTCCCCATAACGGCTGCCGGCCCAAAAAGCCCCGCCGCGTCTAAAAAATAGCCTTAATTAATACTTGTGAGCAAAAACCTTAGTCCAAAATGCAAACAATGCCGCCGCGAAGGCGCCAAGCTTTTTCTGAAAGGAGACCGGTGCTTTTCGGCTAAATGCGCGATTATTAAAAAGAATTATCCGCCGGGCATGCATGGCGCCAAGCGCCAAAGCCGCCCGACCGAATTCGGCTTGCAGCTGCGGGAAAAACAGAAAGCGAAAAAGGTTTACGGCATTTTAGAGCGGCAATTCCGCAATTATTTTGACAAAGCCCGGCGCCAAAAAGGCGATACCGGCGAAATTATGCGCCAGCTTTTGGAATTGCGGTTTGACAACGCCGTTTTTAAAAGCGGCCTTAGCCAATCGCGCCGCCAGGCCCGGCAGCTGATCAACCACGGCCAATTTTTAGTCAACCGCAAGAAAGTCAATATCGCTTCCTATCAGCTCAAACCCAAAGACGAGATTTCCATCAAGCCCCAAAAAGCCGGCCATAAAATTTTTACCGACCTGGAAAAAAAGCTGGAGAAAAAACAAATGCCCGGCTGGCTGAAATTTGATTTGAAAAATCAGACGATTAAAATTTTAAATAGACCCGCGGGCGGCGAGATGGAACAAACCTATAATCCCCGCCTGATCGTTGAATTTTATTCAAAATAAAGGGTATTAACCGCGGAGCAAGCTCTCCGCCCACACATCTCGCAGCAAGCTGCGGGGTATTCACCCCTTTTTGGCTCCTCGGCTCGGAAACAAATCTCGCCTGCTGGCGGATTTATTTCACTCGCCTGCGTCGCCAAATAAAAACCGGCTTTGGCCCAAAACGCGGCCAAAGCGGGCGATAAAATTATGGAAAATATACCTTTGCCTTCCAAAATTGAAATTCAACCGGCCAAAAAAGAGAACGAGGCGACCGTCAGCCTCCAGCCTTGCCATCCCGGCTTTGGGACGACTTTGGGCAACGCTTTGCGCCGGGTTTTGATTTCTTCCCTGCCGGGCGCGGCCGTAATCGCTTTTAAAATCAAGGGTGCCAGCCACGAATTTTCCACCCGGCCGCACGTCAAAGAAGATTTGGTGGAAATATCTTTGAATCTAAAGCAGCTGCGCTTGAAAGTTTTTTCCGCCGAGCCCGTCAGATTGGAGCTTAAAGCCAAGGGCGAAAAAAAGGTGACGGCCAAAGACATTAAGGCCTCAAGCGACGTGGAAATCATCAATCCCGACCTGTTAATCGCCACTCTGACTGACAAAAACGCCGAGCTGGAGATGGAAATGATTGTCAATCAAGGCCGGGGCTACGTGCCGACCGAGACTCGGGAAAAAGAAGATTTGGAAACCGACATGATTATGATTGATTCAATTTATACGCCGGTCAAAAACGTCGGCATTAAAATTGAAAATGTCCGCGTCGGCCAAATGACCAACTATGAAAATTTGCTTTTGTCAATTGAAACCGACGGCACGATCAGCCCGCAGGACGCTTTAAACCAGTCGACGCAAGTTCTGCTTGACCACTTTAATTTTATCAGCGCCAATCTGCCCGAGCCGGAAGAAACCAAAAAACAGAAAAAAACCGAAAAAGCCAAAGAAGAAGCCGGACTGGGGGAAGCAGCCGAAGCCCCAGGCAAAGCTGGCGGAGAAGAAAAGGTTGAAAAAAAGCGCGGCCGCAAAAAGAAAGCCGAAAAGTAATTTTAAACTGCTGCATAATCCAAAGTATCTGCGTAAATCTATGGGATTCCGCGTTTATCTGCGTTATTCCGCTTCTACCATATTAAATTAAGTCAAGCATGAAATCATTGTAAGCCTATTAAAAATAATTACCCAGCAATCTTGATTTATGAGACACCGCGTCAAAGGAAAAATTCTAGACCGAAAAGCCGGACCCCGCAAGGCGCTTTTAAGGAACTTGGCGACCAGTCTTATTATTTATGAAAAAATAAAAACTACCAAAGCCAAGGCCAAGGCCCTTAGGCCGATCGTGGAAAAATTAATCACGGTCGCCAAAGCCAATGACTTGACGGCCCGCCGGAAACTGCTTTCCGTTTTATTCCACCCCAAAGCCGTGAAAAAATCCCTGGAAGTCCTCGGTCCCCGATATCAAGCAAGAAAAGGCGGTTATCTGCGGATTATTAATTTAGGCCGCCGCCAAGGCGATGGCGCCGAAATTTGCCAAATTGAATTTGTTTAAACCAGCTTATGCCAGCAAAAACTTCAAAAAAATCAACTTCCAAAGTCGCTCCGATCCAAGCTGTCCATAAACTTGACGCCACCGACCAAATCTTGGGCCGGCTGGCTTGCCGCGCCGTTTTACTCTTAACCGGCAAAGACCGGCCTGATTTCCAATACCATATAGACGCGAAAAGCTCGGTTTTAATCACCAACGCCGCGAAAGTAAAAATCACCGGCAAAAAGCTTTTGCAAAAAGAATATTATCATTATTCCGGCTATCCGGGCGGCCTGAAGGCCAGAAAAATGTCGGCGGTCTTCGCCAAAAATCCGGCCGAGGTTTTGAAACTGACGGTCTGGAACATGCTGCCGAAAAATAAATTGCGCGCCCAGATGATTAAACGGTTAAAAATCAGCAATTAATATGCCCCGAACCAAAAAAATTGAGAATAAAATTGAAAAGAAAGCGGAAAAGGTTGAAAAGAAAGCGGACGAGAAGATTGAAGAAAAAGACGCGGAAAAAAAGCGGGTGCGCCATTCTTACCTTTATGCCGTCGGCCGGCGCAAAAAATCCGTCGCCCGGGTCCGGCTTTATAAAAAAGGCGAAGGCAAAATTACGGTTAACGGCAAAGAAATGGAGAAATATTTTCCCTCACTTGAATCCCACCAGCAAATCAGACAGCCACTGGAAGCCGTCGGCAAACTCAAAGATTTTGATTTTTCCGTCAAAGTGGCCGGCGGGGGCATCCAGGGCCAAGCTATCGCCATTCGTCATGGCATTGCCCGGACTTTAGTCATATTTGATAAAGATATCCGCGCCACGCTCAAGCCTTTCGGCTATCTGACGCGCGATCCCCGGCGCAAAGAAAGAAAGAAACCGGGCCTTAAACGCGCCCGACGCGGTCCGCAGTGGGCGAAACGTTAAAACCCTCAATTCGTTTAGATATCAGCCGCTCCCGGTAAACCCGGGGGTGGTTTTTATTAAAAATGCGGAATTTTTAATTTTCAATTTTAAATTTTTAATAAATATCTAATTTCTAATTTTTAAACGCTATTTACCGAACAATTAAAAATTTGAAATTAATAATTAAAAATTGATTAAAAATTATAAAATTGAAAATTTAAAATTTTTACCTCCCACATCCTAACTCCTTGCAAATACCTGACTTTGACACAATACCCAATTTATGGCAAAATTAAATCATGAAAATTAAACCAAATCCTATGAGTCTTCAAACCCAGCTGCCTTATTGGCTGTTTTTAAGCGCCATTATCGTTGCGATTATCAATAACCTCTTGAATTGGATTTTAAAAACCGAAAGCGGGATTTTTCGCTACCCTGCAACTTATTTATTCCTGGCGTTTTTTCTTTTAGTCATTTTTGATATTATTTACTACGCCATTAAAAAAAAGCCGGCGGATTTGTGGCGGCTGGGCTGGCTGGGAATTATCGGCATTTTTGGCTTTTTTAACCCCGGGCTTTATGCCTTCTTCGGCTTCTTTGGTTTTTTCGGTTTAAAAATAGGTAAAAAATAATCATTTAACGATCTTGAATTAAAAACTATGAAAGCAAGCTATCTGATTATTCCTTTAATCACCCTGGCCGTGGCTTTAATCGGCACGGCTTTGACGAATCTGGGCCTGGCTTGGTATCAAACTATCAATTTACCGGCCTGGACGCCCAGCGGCCGGATTATCGGCCTGGTCTGGACGGCAATTTTTATTTTAACCGCCTGGTCGGCCCTGATTTTTTACAACAAAGCCCCGAATTACCGCGCCCTGATTTTGGGCGCCGTTGTTTTTTTGATCAATGCCGGCCTAAATATTTTATGGAGCTACTTGTTTTTCCGCCAGCATCTTATTTACGAAGCAATGTTTGAAGCCGCCGGTCTGGGCGCTTCAGTCTTGATTTTAATCGTCTTGGTTTGGCCGGCGTCAAAATTCGCCGCCATTCTGCTTTTGCCTTATGCCGGCTGGACGGGATTTGCGGCTTATTTGAATTATCAGATTTGGCTTTTGAATAAATAAGGTAAAAGTAAATTAAAAGTAAATTATGAGTGAATTAATAGTGAATTAAAGCTGCTATTAATTTACTCCTAATTTGAATATGAAAAAAATTTTAACTCTCGCTTTTGTCACCAGCCTGATTTTGACCGGCTGCGCCAAATCGACGCCGACTGACACCAATCAGCCGGCAGCCAACGCCAATACCGGCCTGGCCAATCCCGCTTCGGTTTTTTGCCAGGATCACGGCGGCCGGCTGAAAATTAAGACCGAGGAATCCGGCTTGCCTCGCCGAAGCGCCGACTTGTCCGCCGAAACTCAAATAGTAAAGGCGGAAGGCGCGGAGGCGGGGCAATTCGGACTTTGTATTTTTAACGATGACACTCGCTGTGAAGAGTGGGCTTATTTCCGCGGCGACTGCCAGCCCGGCAAGAATATCATTGTTTTTAATCCCAGAAAAGACGAAGAAATCACTTTGCCTTTTACGATAAAAGGCCAGGCGCGGGTATTTGAAAATACTTTAAACTACCGATTGAAAGACAGCGCCGGCAAAATCCTGGCCGCCGGGATCATAAACGCTCAAAGTCCGGACATGGGGCAATTCGGCGACTTTTCCTTGGGAATTTCTGACCTTTATCAAAAGCCGACTGATAATAACGTAATTTTGGAAGTTTTTGACTATTCGGCCAAAGACGGTTCGGTTATTGATCTAAACACCATCCCGCTCAAATTAACCCTGCCGGAAACCACGACTTTAAAAATCTTTTTCAATAATGACAAGCTTGATCCCGAAATTTCCTGTATTAAAGTTTTTCCGGTGACCAGAATTATCGCCAAAACTCCGACCGTGGGCCAGGCCGCCCTGGAATTGCTTTTGACCGGCACCAGCCCCGAAGAATATGAAAGCGGCTACCGCACCAGCCTCAATTCCGGCGTCAAACTAAACAGCTTAAAGATTGAAAATGGCATTGCCACGGCCGATTTTAATGAAACGCTTCAATTCCAAGTCGGCGGCTCCTGCCGCGTGGGCGCCATCTCGGCCCAGATTAGGGAAACTTTAAAGCAATTTTCCACGGTTAAAGATGTGGTGATTTCCATTGAGGGGAAAAGCGAGGATATTTTGCAGCCGTAGTTGAACCAGTGAGATTTTATTAAAAAAACACGCTTTTTTGACCTTTTTGCTGGTTTTTTATTGTTGCTATTGACAACAAACTGGTTATATGCTAAGGTTAAAATAACAATTAAAGAAGCCTAAACCATTAGATTATTCTGATGGCATGGTTTAAAAAACTCGCAAAAGCCCAAAGACGGTCATCCGTCTGGTTATGCTTTTGCGAGTCAGCAGCCGAAAGGTTGCTGGGCGCCAGAAATGGTGCCATACCAGTACGGGTGGCCTTTTTTTGATTTACTAAATTTATGGCTTGTCAAAAAATGATAGCAGTAACCAGTTTAAATAATGCTTAGACAAGAAAATTTAAAGATAAAAATTACATATTTGAGATATCTATTAAGAAACTAAGCGACTTAACGAAAAATTATGAGTAAAAAATTATTATTCCTTGCATGCGCCGCGGCTTTAGCCGTAGTTTTAACAGGTTGCGAGATAAAAGGAGCTAACATCTACCAAATCTCTTTTAATGCCGTTGCCAGCGCCAAGCCTGATGCCGCTATTGATTCAAATGGCGATCTTCACGCTGTCTACGACAGAGACGGAAGCGTCTATTATAAAAAGAACCGGGGAATAGAACAACTGGCCGCCGCCGGCACGGACGCTTCCGTTGCCGTCGGTTCAGACAATATCCCGCAAGTGGTTTATTTGGACAGCGGCAGTGTTAAATTTACGAAACTAAACGGCGCCTGGACCGCCCCGGAGACGTTGGGAGCAGGCGACTGGGCCACCATTGACGTGGACTCGTTAAACAACGCCTATGTGGCTTTTTCCGCTCTTGGCACGGACGGCCGCAGCGATATTATTTATGCCACTAATGCTTCCGGCGGCTTTGTTTCCGCTCTTGTCTTGGACGGCAAGTTTGACGTTGTAAATGATCTGGATGATCAAGGTTTGCCTTATACTTACACCACTAATTATTCTTATATCAAGCCGGTCATTAAATTAAATTCAAATGGTAATTATTATATTGCCTATATCAATACTTCCGACGACGGAGAAGACATTGGAGTCAAATCTGATTTGGCCAGCGCTGATTTTACAAGCGGAACCGGAGGAGACTTTTCCAAAAATGCCCTGGTTTTGGATTCTTCAGGCAACGCGCTTATTGTCGCCGGCGACAAGACAAGTAGCAGTATAACGCGCATCATGATAGACTATGCCAATACTAATGGCGGGATTAGTACGGTCGGCACTGTTTATTCGGACGGGCCGATAGATAATCCGACCGGAGCCGTTATTGTCGCAAACGAAGCTAATGAAGAAGTCGTGGCTTCCAATTCCGTAAGTGGCATTAAATCTTTCGCAAAAAATGCCGATAGCGGGTTTAATTTGGTGGATAGCGGAAATGAATATATTGATAGTTCAAATCCGGTTGTGATTTTAGGCGCAGGCAGCTTTTACGTTTATTACGAAAAATCAGGCAATATCTGGCTGGCCACTGACCAATCAATTGCCGACAGCAACCCGCCGGTGGTTTCCGGCGTGATTGAAGGCGGACTTTATAACACCTCAAAAACCATTACTTTTACCGATGATGAATCGGTCCCGACCGCCACTTTGGACGGCGCGGCTTTTGCTTCCGGCGACACGGCAAGCGCCGGCGGCGCCCATATTTTAGTTGTTACCGACGGCACGAATTCCGCGACCGTCAATTTCACGATTGACACCGTGGCCCCGGTTATCACCGGCGTTTCCGACGGCTCAACTTACACTTCCGCCATTGCCGGCATTGATTTTTCCGACGGCGCGGGTTCTGGCATTGCGACGGCCACTTTAAACGGCGGCGCTTTTGCTTCCGGCGCCGGCGTTTCAACCAATGGCGCTTATACTTTAATTGTCACGGATAACGCCGGCAATGCCGCGACTGTCGCGTTTACCATTGATATTCCCGTTCCCGTGACTCCTCCTACTCCTTCTACCGGCGGCGGGGGCGGCGGCGGCGGGGGGCCAGCGCCAACCATCCCGAGTGTGACTTCAATTTCCATTAATACCGGCGCGGCGCAGACGGAAACCGCGAACGTCACTTTAACCTTGGGAGCAACTAATGCCTCAACCATGCTGATTTCCAATAAACCAGATTTTTCCGACGCGACCGCGTGGCTGACTTATGCCGCCACGAAAGCCTGGACTTTGACCTCCGGCGCCGGCGTCAAGACAGTTTATGTTAAATTCCGCAGCTCGAACGGCGGCGAATCAGCGGCGATAAATGACACGATTTTATTTACGGCTGGCGCCAGCACAACCCTGACTCCCAAAATTTTAGGCGCTGCCTATACTGATGTTACTGCCGAAGAACAAGCCTTAATTACCAAGATTGATAATAAATTAGTGCGCCGATTAGCTGGCCGGATACTTTTGCAAGTTCAACGTTTCGGCCAAGCCTGGTACCTTGATCCGCTTTCCTTAAAGAAATATTACCTAGCCGACGGTCAGCAAGCTTACCAAGCTTTACGCAAATTTGGTTTAGGTATTAGTAATGCTGATTTGGCAAAAATTCCGGTTGGATATGAATCTCGTTTTATCATGACCGATAGCGATAACGATGGTTTAGCTGATAAGATAGAAGAAGCCCTGGGTACTAATCCGCTTATTGCCGATACCGATGGCGATGGTGTTAATGACGGTAATGAAGTTTTAAAACAGGGAACTAATCCGCTTGGCTCGGGTAAATTAATTACATTAAAAACTCTGGTTGACCGATTGAAAGGCCGGATTTTAATCCAAGTCGAATCACGCGGCGAAGCTTGGTATGTTAATCCGGTTGACGGCAAACGTTATTATATGAATAACGGCGAAGCCGCCTACCAGATTATGCGGTTTTTAAGTCTCGGAATTACTGACAGCGATATTCATAAAATACCAGTTGGCAGTTTCTAAATTTGCAATCGCCAAAATAACAAAAGGCCGGCTAAATTTGCCGGTTTTTTGTTAATACCATGCCTTTCCCTATCCCCATTCAGGGAGAGAAATAGAGAGAGAAGGAGGTGCAATAAAATAAATAATTTGGCTCTAGTGGAAATCGCTTTGTACCCGGATTCCTAAAATCCAAACAATCAGATAGAAAATACAGGGCGGTCAATGAATCGACCCTGTATTTTTATACACACCTCATCTCCCCCTGACTACAGAAAAGAGAAACAAAGGCAATAGCTAAAAAATAATAAATAATGAAAGATCGAATTTAGAAAAAAATGTAAATAAAAATAGTTCCCCTCCTTCTTAAGGAGGGGGCAGGGGTGGTTGACGAGTAGCAAATGTAATCAAGGAAAAAAGGAAACGTCCACCCCTCCTATCCTCCCCTCAAAGAGGGGAGGAACTATTTTTATTATGATTTTTTTGAAAATGTTGTTTCATTTATTTTTAAATCTCTCAGCTTCTTTTCCCTTATTTTACTTTTTTCACCCTCTGACTTATGGAAAAGAGAAATGAAGGCAATAGCTAAAAAATAATAAATAGTGAAAGATTAGGTTTTTAAACAGCGCCGATAAAAATAGTTCCCCTCTCCTTGAATAAGGAGAGGGGACAGCCCGCCCGCAACGCCCGCCCACTTTCTACCTGATTACAAGATTAGAGCCGTAAAAATAGTAAAGTTATTTTTTAAAAATGAAAAAAATAGTTTTGATAGAAAGTAGGCGGGCGGGCGGGGCTGGAAGCCCTGCCTATTGTTATTAAAAACAATTAGATTAATCATTAAAAAAATTAACCATTAGGTGAGGCTTCCAGCCTCGCCCTTCCAGCCTTGCCCGTTATTCCAATCCAATAGGGCAGGGCTCACACCGCCGTCTTGACTTTTTTGAAAAAAAGGCGTAGAATAAATCATTAAGCTTATAGTGGGCTTAATTCACAATGCACATTCAAATATTCGCTATGGGAAGAAAGGAGACAAAGGCGATGAAAAATGCGGAAATTATCGACGCCGCCAAGACATATTTATTAACGCGCATTGAAAACGGCCTTTGTCTCGAGTTTCATCAACTCCGACATGGCCCGAGTCTTGCCTGGACAACGGCGTGCGTCGGCTCAACCCTGGCTGAATTTCAAGTCGTTTTGCCGGCAATGATCGAAGCGCTTTTATCCCAGCAATGGGACAACGGCGGTTGGTCTTATAACCAAAACTTCGTATCGGCTGACGCGGATAGTACGCTTAGGGTAATACAGTTTCTAGGCAAGGCGGGATTTCATGATCAAAAAGTAATTGACCGGGCGGAAAGATTCGTGATTTCGCACCAGCAAGCTGATGGCGGCATTGCCACCTATCTGCCAAAAGCGCTGGCGACAATGGGATATTCTAGCGGGGCATGGACGACGTCTCATCCCTGCGTCACCGCGCTGGCGGCCAGCATTTTGCAAAACCAATCGGCGCGAAATAAAGCAAAGCACTACATTACCGACCGCCTCAAAAAAGGCGACGCCCGAGCTTACTGGTGGCAAACACCCTGGTATGTTCGATACGAATCCGGTTGGCCAAACGGAGAAAATATTGGCAATGATCCGGTTGAGCTTGGGCTGGCGCTTCTTTTGAAGGCAAAATTTGGCAAAACCGACAAAGAACTGATGGCCAGATTGCTTAAACTGCAACTTGGCGACGGCAGTTTTTTATCCAGCCGTCAGTTTCGAATTCCTCGCCCAAACCAATTCCTTGATGATATCACCGAGCAAACGGAGGTGGTAGAGGATCGCGCCAGAATCTTCTCGACTGCGGCCGCGGTCGTGGCAATTTCCCGCCAAGAGGCGCTTCTGAATTGAAGCGCCTTATTATTTTTATTGCCTGCCAAGGCAATAAAAGCTATAATAACTTTATGGATTTAGATAAATTGCAAGACATCTTGAAGCCCTATCCCGCTTTCCGCCAAAAACAAGTTCAGGAGGCGGTTTTTTCGCGTTTATTGGCAGACTGGGAGCAGGCCAGCAACTTACCCAAGGATTTAAAAGAAATCCTGAAAAAAGAATTCCCCCTGGACATTAAAGCCGAAATCTTTGTTTCGCCGGACAAGAAAACCGTGAAGGCCGCGATTGAACTAGGGGACAAGCAAATTATTGAAACCGTGCTTTTGCGCCACGACGACGGCCGCAATACCGCCTGCGTTTCTTCCCAGGTCGGCTGCGCCTTAAACTGCGCTTTTTGCGCCACCGGCCAATTAGGCCTTGGCCGCGACTTGACGGCCGACGAAATCATCTCCCAGATTCTTTTTTTCAACCGCTATTTACGGCCGGAAAACGAACGGGTAAGCAGCGTGGTTTTTATGGGCATGGGCGAACCGCTTTTAAATTACGACGAGGTGATAAAAGCCGCCGGCCAAATCAACGACAAAAATATTTTTAATATCGGCGCCCGGCATATCTCCGTTTCCACGGTCGGCATTATTCCCGGCATAAAAAAACTGGCTGATTTTCCTTTGCAGATCAATCTGGCGATTTCTTTGCACGCGCCAAACGACAAATTGCGCCAAGAGCTGATGCCGGTGGCCAAAAAATATCCGCTGAAAGTTTTACTGCCAGCCGCGGCTGATTATATAAATAAAACCAGCCGGAAACTGATGATTGAATATTTGATGCTGAAAAACGTCAACGATTCGGAAGCTCAAGCCCAAGAACTGGCCCGGCTTTTAAAAACCAGCCTGAAAAAATTATTCTTCGTCAATCTGATCGCTTATAACCCGACGGGAAAATTCCGGGCTTCAAGTCCGGAACAAATAAAAAAATTTCAGGCCGTTTTAGAAAAAGAGGGGATTGCCGCGGTCCAAAGATACCGCTTCGGCTTAGGCATCAAAGGCGCCTGCGGCCAGCTCGGCGGAGGCAGATAAACGCTTAAATAAAACAAAATATCACGCCTCACCTTAAAATTGTTCCCCCCTCCTTAATTAAGGAGAGGGGGACAGGGGGTGAGGTTTTTTTAGCGGGGCCGTTGACAAAAATTATTGAATATGCTAAGGTAATATGACGTTTCATTGACATTTAAATTGGCATAATTGTTTGCAACCAAGCTTAAAATCGCGGCGCGATTAGAAGAAAGGACGTGTAAAGATGAAAAAGATATTAGCAGTGATTGTTGTTTTGTTAATGGCGCTTATCGCGGGCTGCGATGACGCCGACACGACCCCGCCGGTCATCACGTTTTCCATTCCCTTGGGATACCAGGGGGAAGTGAATAACGTGTTTGTGCCCTGCGGCGTGGTTTTTGACGCTTTTTTGGGCGTTCGGGCCAAAGACCCGGGTAATGAAGATCCGGTCAGGCTGGAAATTGAAAGCCAGCTTTTTGGCGGCGAAAACGGATCAAATCACATTCTGACCGTTGACTACGTCGCCACCGACCAGGCCGGGAATGAAACCCGGGCGAGCCGGACGATTAAGTTTGACGACAATGAGGCGCCGGCCATCGTCTTTGACCCGGATTACGCCTCGCAAATCGGCGGACGATGGGTGACAATTGTCATGTCGCCCCAGGAGGCGGCCCGATTTTCCGGTTTCAAAGTTGTTGACGCTTGCGATGGCGACATCACCCGCCGCGCGATAACGGCCGTAGCCGCCGGCGACAATCCAATGGTTTGGGAGATAACGATTGCCGCGGTTGACCAGGCCGGAAACGAAGCGGCAGAAATTTTAACGGCCTTGAACTTCGGCCCGGCCGAGCCGGCAAATAACAATGAGGCCGAACTGACCGGCGAGGGCGAAGGCGAGGGCGAAGGTGAACCAACCGCCGAAACCGAGAATAAAGAAACGGCTTTAGCCGACTTTTACCTGGCCTCCGGCGCCAGCCTGCCCTGGATTTATTACGGCCAGGACTTTGGCGCCAAAAACGGGGACTTCGCTTCAAAGGCAAGCCGCCAGCAGCTGGGAGACAATTTCTTGTTTCTGGCGCAAAACGGCGCTTCGGTTGTCCGAGTCTTTCTCGGCTGCGACTTGTCAAGCGGACTTAAGGATTACGACGGCATCGTCGGCTGGGATCCGGCGGTATTTGAAAACGTCAGTGTCCTGCTGGCCGAAGCCCAAGCCGCCGGCCTGCGAGTGATTCTCGTCTTTTTAGACTACACCGTGGCCGATGGCATTGTCATCACCGACGACGGCGTCATTGTCGGCGAAAGGCCTGAACTGCTCACTAATCAAAAGACCTTACTGCTCGGACTTTTAGGCCAGCTGTTATCGGCCTACCAGGGCAACCCGGCGATTTACGGCATTGAAATCATCAATCACCCAGAAAACGCGATCGCGCTTTCAGCCAGTGAAATGAAATCATTTGTCCAAGACGCCGCCGGCATTGTCCATAATTACGGCTTGACAGCAACTGTTTGCAGCCGCGGCCGCGCCGATGTCGGGCAATGGCAGGGATTAAATCTGGATTTCTATGAGTTTTCGTACGACGACTCAATGGAAGCCGAATTGCCCCTGGATTACCCGGCCGGTCAGCTTGGCCTGGATAAACCGGTGCTGGTTGATATCCAGGCCAGCGCCGTTTGGCTGAAGCTGAATCTGCTTCGGAAAAACGGCTACGCCGGCGCCCTGTGCTGGAGTCTGAACAGCGATCCGGCCGAAGGCGATTTCGCCAATTCGGCCGATAGGTACCTGGCCTATTTTCTGAACCACTAGCGCTTCGCGCCGCCCAAAACGGCGCTTGACGCTGAAAGTCCTTCCTCCCGTGAACTCTAAATAGAGCATGGGAGGATTTTTTTAATGATTTACTTAAATAATAATTCATGCCATTTAGCCGATCCTAATCGACGGATAAAGCTTATAAAGCTGGCATAGCTGGCAGTAGCCGAAAGTTATTCAGTTTAAACAATAATCAGCAAAAGTAGACGTTTCCCTTTTTCCTTAATCCTTCGCTGCTCGTCAACCACCCCTATCCCCTCCTTAAAAAGGAGGGGAACTATTTTTATTTGCATTTTTTTCTAAATCTGATCTTTCGCTATTTATTATTTTTTAGCTACAGCCTTTATTTCTCTTTTTTCCCTGATTGCGCCCTCCCCTCTTCCTGCCCAGCCGTTCGCGAACGGCTGGGCAGGAAGAGGGGAGGTAAAAAAATAAAAATGAGGGTTGTGCAAAAGTTTGACAGAATGGTAAAAAAATGGGAAAATAGATAAATGAGTGACGGTAAACTCGCCCGCAACACAACTTATTACACCGGGGCCATGACCATCCAGAAAATTCTGGCCTTTATTTATTTTTGGTTCATTTCCAACAATCTTTTTCCCGCCCAGCTGGGCCAGTATATTTTCGCCCTGTCCTTCACCACCTTATTTTCCATTTTTGTTGACTTGGGGCTGTCGCCGATTTTAATCCGCGAAGCCGCGAAAAACCAAGCTCAAGCCAACCTCTATTTGAAAAATGTTTTAGGCCTGAAAATCCCTTTGGCGATCTTAACCTTGTTAATCTGCTGGTTTTTTATCAATATCACGGGCAAGCCGCCGGCGGTTCGGCTTTTGGTTTATCTGGCGACTTTTGTCATGCTCCTTGATTCTTTTGCCTTGAGTCTTTGGGCGATTTTTCGCGCCCGGCAGAATCTGAAGTATGAAAGCCTGGCCACAATTTTAGTCCAGCTGATAATTTTTTCCCTCGGGCTTTTAGCCTTAAAAACCACGGGCGAAGTCAAATACCTGATGCTGGGCCTGTTAGTTGCCAGCCTGTTTAATTTTTTTCTGGTTTTTTTGCTTTTGAAATTCCGGCTGAAATTCACTTTTTGGCCGCGCTTTGACAAAGAAATCGCCCGGTATTTTTTAAAAATCGTGCCCGCTTTCGCCCTGGCCGGAATTTTTGTCAAAATTTACAATACCTCGGATTCCATCTTATTAAGCTACCTTGATTCGGACGCCGCCGTCGGATTTTTCGCCGTGCCGGCCAAAGTGGTCTACGCCCTGCAGCAGGTAATCCCGGCGGCCTTTGCCGCGGCGATTTTTCCGGCTTTCAGCTATTATTACGCCACCTCCAAAAAATTGCTGGAAAAAACCTTTCACCAGGCTTTTAATTATTTAATCATTATCAGCCTGCCGATTACCGGCGGCCTTGTTATTTTAATCCCGCAGATTATTGACGCGATTTGGCCCAATTACCGGCCGGTGATTCCTTCCTTTGTCGCCATGGCCTTAGCCATCCCTTTTATTTTTTTGGCTTTTCCCACCGGCTATCTGCTCAACGCCTGCGACCGGCAAAGAGACACGACCCTGAACCGCGGCATTATCACGTTTTTGGCCGTGGTTTTAAACGTCGTTTTAATCCCGATTTTCAGCTTCTACGGCGCCAGCCTGACTTTTTTCATCACCAATTTTATTCTTTTGTTTTTAGACTTTTATTGGATTAAAAAAATCATCCGTCTGAATTTTCCCGTTTTGACAAAAATATTTTCTAAGGCGCTGGGCGCCACGCTTTTGATGGCCGGGGGGATTATTGTCATTAGGCCTTATTTTCCTTTGCCAATTTTAGTCCTTTTCGGCGGGCTGGTCTACTTCGCCTGCCTTTATTTGATGAAAGGTTTTAATTTTAAGGAGATTCTGGATTTATTCAAAAGAGAAAAAATCGTTTTAGAATAAATTAAGAGCTTGCAGCTTGTAGGATTTCTACAAGCTACAAGCTACTTCCTCCAAGCTATATGAATGAAATCAAAAAAAGCCTGCTCATCACCCTTGATTTCCCGCCCGACCTCGGCGGGGTGGCGGCTTATTACAAACATGTCTGCCAAAATCTGCCGCCGGATAAAATCATTGTCCTGGCTCCCGGCCAAAGCCAGGATTTGGCTTTTGACCGGCGCCAGTCTTTCGGTATCATCCGAGACAAAAACTTGGCCGGTCTGAACCGGCCGGCCGGCCGGCTTTTCGGCAAAACCGCCCAACGTTTCAGACTTTTAAGGTTTTACCGCACCCTGAAGCTGATTGTTAAGCATCATAAAATTCAAATGATTTTAGTCGGCCAAGTCCTGCCGCTGGGCGCTTTGGCCTTATTTTTAAAAAAGCGCCGAAACATCCCTTATATTTTTTTCAGCCACGGCCTGGATATTACTTTGCCCCAGAGCTCTCCCCGGAAAAAAATGCTTTTGAAAAAAATCATCGCCTCGGCCCAAAGCATCGTGGCCAACAGTTATTTTACCCACGATGAACTGGTAAAACTGGGCGCCGAGCCGAAAAAAATCGCCGTGGTTTATCCCGCCCCGAATCTTTCGGCCGGCCATCTCCCTGAAGAGAAAATTAAGGACTTTGCCTCGCGCCACAATCTTTTGGGCAAAAAAATCCTTTTGACCGTCGGCCGATTAGTCAAGCGCAAAGGCCATGATTTGGTTTTAAAAGCTCTGCCGCAAATCATCAAAGAAGCGCCCAATCTGGTTTATCTGATTGCGGGCGACGGGCCGGAGCGGGGCAAACTGCAAGATTATGTTTTGCAAAACGGCTTAAGCGATCACGTTTTATTTTTAAAAAATGTCAATAACAGCGACCTCTCGGCCGGCTACCAGCTGGCGGATGTTTTTATCATGCCCAGCCGCCGCCTAAATAACGGCGACGTGGAAGGCTTTGGCATCGCTTATCTGGAAGCCAATGCTTTCGGCAAGCCGGTTATCGGCGGCAAGAGCGGGGGAGTGCCGGAAGCGATTCTTCATGAGAAAACCGGCCTTTTGGTTAATCCAACCAATACGCAAGATATCGCCCAAGCCGCGATTAAACTTTTAACCGACGAGGCCCTGGCCCACCGCCTGGGAATACAAGGCCTGGAGCGAGTGCACTCCGATTTTAACTGGCCAATCCAGGTAGAAAAAATAAAAGAATTATTAACCTGATCGCTTGCCACGCCGTAGCTCGCCGACTTTTGCCAACTAAAGTAAGGCGAGCGAAGGCGGGCTCTCATCGCTTCTCTTATGCCTCAAATCAGCATCATCATCCCCGTCTATAACGCCCAAAAAACTCTGGAAAAATGCCTGGCCGGCATCTTTGGTCAGTCTTTTAGAAACTACGAGATTATTGCGGTCAATGACGGTTCCACCGATAAAAGCCAGGAAATCCTAAGAAAACATAAAAACAAGATTACCATCATCTCCCAAAAAAATAAAGGCGCGGCCGCGGCGCGCAACGCCGGCGCCAAAATTGCCAAAGGAAAATTCCTGATTTTTTTTGACGCCGATGTCATCGCCAAGCCGCAAATGTTTGAAAAAATGCATTTGGCTCTCAAAAAATATCCGACCATTTCTTATGTTTATTCCTCTTTTAAATTCGGATTTAAAACTTTCAAACTCTGGCCGTTTTCCATTAAGAAACTAAAAGAAATGCCTTATATCCACACCACCTCATTAATTAGGCGCGAACATTTTCCCGGCTTTGATAAGAGGCTGAAAAGATTTCAGGACTGGGATTTATGGCTGACGATGATGGAAAACAATCATATCGGCCATTTTATTCCCGAAGTTTTATTTAAAGTCATCCCCGGCGGCACGATGTCTGCCTGGCTGCCCAGGATATTCTATAAGTTTCCCTGGTCAAAAAAAGTGGAGAAATACAAAAACGCGGAAAGAATTATTAAAAAAAAACATCAACTGACATAAATAAGCTGGTAAAAGCTGATAAAAGCCAGTAGTAGCTGGTAGCAGCGGCTATTACCAGCTCTTATCAGGGCTCTTATTAGCTTTTACCAGCTTTTATATGATGCGTCTGCAAAAATTTCTCTCTCAAGCCGGGATTGCCTCTCGCCGCAAGGCCGAAGAGCTGATTTTGGCCGGCAAAATAAAAATCAACGGCCAGGTGGCCGACCGGCTGGGTACCACGGTTGATGAAATGGCCGATGAGGTGGAATACCTGAACAAAAAGATCGGCCTGCCCGGACAAAAAGTCTATATCGCCTTAAATAAGCCCGCCGGCTATATCACTTCAACCGCCAGCGGCCAGGGCAAATCGGTTTTGGATCTGGTTAAAATGAAAGGCCGGATTTATCCGGCCGGGCGGCTGGATAAAGATTCCAGCGGTTTGTTGATTTTGACCAATGACGGGGAATTTGCCAATTTAATTACCCACCCGCGCTTTGGCGGGCAAAAAGAATATTTTGTCGTCTTGGACCGGGATTTACAGCCAAAGGACACGGAAAAACTGCAAAGCGGTTTTGCCCTTGACGGCCAAAGGCTTAAGCCGGTTAAAATCGCGGCCGCCCGGAATAAATCATGCCGCCTGATTCTAACCGAGGGCATCAACCGCCAAATCCGGCGGATGCTCGGCCGGCTGGGGTATACGGTGGTTAAGCTTAAGCGGGTCAGAATAGGCAAACTGGAGCTGGGCACGCTCAAAGAAGGGCAGTGGAAAAAAATTAAAAAAGAAGATGTAATTTAGCCTATGCCGACAGCCGAACTCACTATTGTCATTGTTTCCTGGAACGTCAGGGAATTGCTGAAAAAATGCCTGGAATCAATTTTTGAAAACCGAGCCGATCTGGCCCTGAAAATTATTGTCGTTGATAATGCTTCAAAAGACCAAACCGCGGAAATGGTCAGGGCTAATTTTCCTCAAGTCAAGCTTATTGTCAATGCCAGTAATCTAGGCTTTGCCCAAGCCAATAACCAGGGGATTAAAGAAAGCCAAAGTGATTATATTCTGGTCTTAAATCCGGATACAGAGATTGTTGATTCAGCTCTGCCGACCGTACTTGATTTCATGAAAAAAAACGAGCAAATCGGTATTGTCGGCGCCAAGCATTTGAATCCGGATAAAACCCTTCAACCCTCGGTGCGGCGCTTCCCGAATCTCCCGGTTTTATTCCTGATTTTTTCTAAAATCGCCAAAATCTTTCCAAATCTGAAAACGATCAGTCATTACCTGGCCAAAGATTTTGATTATCAAAAAAGCCAGCCTTGCGACCAGGCGGCCGGCTCTTTTCTTTTATTAAGAAAAAAAATGCTTGACCAGATCGGCTTATTCGACGAGCAGTTCTTCATCTGGTTTGAGGAAGTGGATTTGTGCCGCCGCGCCAAAACCGCGGGCTGGGGCGCCTGGTATCTGCCAACGGCTGAAATCATCCACCGCGGCGGCCAAAGTTTTTCCCAGCAGCTTACTTTAAAAAATCAAAAAATATTTTTCCAGAGCGCCTATAAATATCTTAAAAAGCACGGGCTGAAATAAATCCTTTTTATATGACTTACGACAGTAATGAAAATTTGCCCGCCGTGATAAGCAAAGGAAAAGAGGCTTACCAATACTGGCTGGCGGTTCAAAAAAATCTGCCGAAAATTGAACGTTTCGGCATCGGCCAAAAAATTGATCTCATTTTTCTCAATATACTGGAACTTACTTACAGCGCCTCTTATTTGCCGCCGCCGCAAAAAGCGATAGAATTGGGAAAAGTCATATCCCGGCTTAATATCTTAAAATTTTTTCTGCAAATCGCCTGGGAAAACAAGTTTATCCACACCGACAAATACGCCGGGCTTTCGGAAAAACTGGAAGAAATCGGGCGGATGCTGGGCGGCTGGAGAAAAGGGCTTTTAAAAAAACTCTCACCCGATAACAGATGAGAGAAATGGCAAGTTGCGGGGCCGCCAGGCGATGACGGTTCTCGGCGTTCCAGACGTTGGAGTTCTCAAACCGGTTGACGTTCACCTTGAGCCGGCCATCGGAATAGAAGTTCACGTCGGCGACGAAACGCGCAAAGAGCCATCCGGGCCACCACCCCTTGAATTCCGCCTTTCGCGAAAAGCGGAATAAATACTCTTAGGGTTGTATCTTATTCGGAACCTATAAGTTCACCAGCTCGTTGCGCCAACTGGCTTTTTTTTATTCTGAAAAACGCCTCCGCTCTTCCGCGAGACGTATCCGGCGGAACTCTCGGATAGCGATTTCAGCAGCCTTGACCCGAAGCCGTAGCCGCGAAGTTTCCCGGGCTGCGTTATTATTATACAAAAAAATCCCCTGAATTCCAAGGACTATGGAATTCAAGGGATAAAGGGATAAAGAGCTAAAGGATTAAAGAGTTGAAGCGTTGAAGCGTTAAGCCAGCCGCGGGGCCGCCAG
>Ga0209541_10004485_pt1 | contig 24754 bp, 18 predicted proteins | sample RifCSPlowO2_01_FD_184027 | JGI IMG/M metagenome (GOLD analysis project Ga0209541, IMG submission 184027) | Groundwater microbial communities from Rifle, Colorado - Rifle CSP2_plank lowO2_0.1 (SPAdes) (version 2) | ecosystem: Environmental > Aquatic > Deep subsurface > Groundwater | place... | reverse complement strand
ACTTCCACCAATGCCAAAGCCGTCAAATCCCTCGCTACGCTCGGGACCTTCGGTCCATTTCATTTCTGATAAAATTTTTGCGGATTTTTTGCGTAATTCCTCGTCTCGTCCACCTTGCACAATGCCAAACAGAGCTTGAGAGAATTGGGGTTTCCCTCTCTCCTTACTAAGGGGAGAGCTGGAGAGGGGTTCCTGAATTAAGAACCTCCCCTCGGTCCCCTCCTTGGTAAGGAGGGGAGGAAATACGAGCTTCTCATTTTCCAACTCTTTATGCTTCTCCAAACTCCTCTTCGCCCACGCATGCGTCCTATCCAATGCTTCATTTTGATATTTCAAATCTTCGGTCGGCGATGTACATTCATCAAAAGCAAAAATAATATCCGCACCCAAGTTGTGCTGAATTTCGATAGATTTTTCAGGAGTTATATAATGCAAGCTACCATCTATATGCGAGCGAAAAGACACGCCATCATTGCCTATATTTGCAAGCCTAGGCACACCATCATCGGCTGTGGATCGCTCGGGTATTTGAAATGAAGGATCAACTGCTTTTGTAATTTTTGACAATTCTTTACCATATGCGACACCCAATGAAAACACTTGAAATCCCCCACTGTCAGTCATTGTCGGCCCTGCCCAATTAGCAAATTTATGCAATCCACCAGCATCTCGGACGATTTCATCCCCCGGTTGCAAATACAAATGATATGTATTGGCGAGCATTACTTGCGCACCGGTCGCCCGCAATTGCTCGGGAGTTATCGCCTTTACCGTGGCCTTTGTACCCACAGTCACAAATGCCGGCGTTTGTATTTGCCCATGCGGTGTATATATCACCCCCGCCCGGCCTAAACTATTTTTAGTATTTAATTTTTTTTGTATTTCAAATTTGAACATCTTTATTTAAGCTTATTCAATCACAATTTGAACCCAGGCTAGCTCCTGAATATTTATGGGGCTTTTAGCTAAAACTTTTTTGTAAGAATCCCTGTCGGTTGACACCACCCCACTGACCAAAGCAATTGTACGCGAATAAATCTCTTTGCTTAAAATTGCCTGGCCAGTATGCACGACTACGTCTTTGGGTATAGTAATTTCAAAGCCACCTGAGCCAGTACCCTTCAAGCTCAAGTCTATTTGACTATCTTCAAAAACAGCCTCGGTAATATTACCAGGTGTTGAGTAAAGCTTTATTTTTGTGTTTTTATTTGTAACTTCCACAACATCACCAATTGGTATAAAGCCTTTAGCTAAAACTTGCTGGCCAATACCCACACCATCGTGGGCCCCAACATCTACAATAATAATGTCATAGGGCGAACGATTGGGCTTGGAAAGTATTTGGGCCAATAATAAATTTGCATGAGTTTTGCGACCCAAAATTTCCTTGAGTTTTTGGTTTTCATTTTGATAAATACTTTGGTTTAAAATTTCAAGCCGGGCCGTATCCAACTGGTCGCGCAAATCAATATTTTCGTTCATTAATTTATTCTTTGAAGACAAATAGCCTCTAAAAACTTTGGTAACCGATTGGCCACGCAAGCCAATGCGCCAAACTGATTCATTCATTGAATTTTCAGAATTTTGGTGTAGTCTAAAAAATATTAAAAATAAAATAAGTATTGCAACTAAAATAGAAATTAGTATGAAAAAAAGCTTCCTGGCCGATCTTGTTTTTTTGTATTTATATAGATCTATCATATTCAGGCACAATTAAAAGCTCTTTATAAAAATCAATGTCTTCAACGGCAATACCTGTACCACGAGCCACAGCGGTCAGTGGATCCTCGGCTAAATAAACTGGCACCTTGAATGTCGTACGAATTAGTTGATCAAGCCCCACGATTAATGCCCCACCACCAACCAACACAATGCCTTGCTCTAGTACGTCGGCCAGTATTTCAGGCGGGGTAGTTTCTAGGACTTCAGATATAGCATCAATGATTTTAGAAACTGAATTGGTCATAGCTTCGCGAATGTCAGCATCGGTGACAATAACTTCACGCGGTAACCCAGTTAAAATATCCCGGCCGCGAACGATCGTTTCCATATAATTACCAACAACAGCCGAACCAACGGCAATTTTTACAGCTTCGGCAGTTTTCTCACCGATAATAAGTTTGAATTCGTCACGAATAAATTGCAATACATCAGCATTTAATTTGTCCCCAGCTATACGCAAATTTTTAGACCGCACCACGCCACCCGAAGCAATAACAGCAATGTCGGTTGTGCCACCGCCAATATCAACTACGATTGTGCCAACGGCGTCCTTGATAGGTAGGCGAACTCCAAGGGCACCAGCGACTGGCTCCTCGATAAGGTAGCATTGGCGCGCACCTGCGGCGCGCGCCGCATCATACACTGCCCGCGCCTCGACATTCGTAACGCCCGTAGGAATACCTACTACAACCTTGGGCCTGAAAAGCTTTTTATCCATGCGATTAGCTTTATTTATTAAATACGTTAGCATTTCCTCGGTTACCTCGTAATCAGATATTACCCCATCAACCAATGGCCTAATGGTTTTTAAATGTGCCGGTGTGCGCCCCAGCATTTGTTTAGCTTCGGCCCCCACGGCCACAATGCGCCCAGTTTTTTGATTTACGACTACAACCGATGGCTCGTTAATAACAATACCGTGGCCCTTTAAATAAACCAGTGTATTTGCCGTACCTAAATCGATACCAATACTATTCGCCGTAAATTTAAAAAGATTTTTAAACATAAACTAACTAATCAAAGACATTAGTTCGTTTTCGGTCACGATACGACCAGCTTCATCATTGCGAGCCTTGATCTCAAAACCTCCCGCCTCCAAGCTTCTTTTAGAAACTACTAAACGCCATGGCATACCCAACAAATCAGCATCGGCAAATTTTTCGCCAGCTGAAAGGCCAACACGATCATCAAATAAAACTTCAACATTTTTTGCAATTAAATTATTATACAAATCTTCAGCTTTATTTTTAACTTCAACATCTTCGCCCAACAAAACTAAATGCACCTTAAATGGAGCCACAGACTCTGGCCAAACAATACCCTTACCATCAGCTAAAACTTCAACGATTGTGCCCATAAGGCGAGTTATACCAATACCGTATGAACCCATAAATACAAACTCCTCAACGCCTTCAGCATTTTTATAATTTAATTCCAAAGGTTCTGAGAACTTATAACCTAGCGAAAAAATGTTGCCAACCTCAACAGCATTAACCTCTTTTAAATCAGACTTGTTTAAATCCAAATCTTTTAAAACTTCATCATTATAAACTTCTTTGTTTACAGCAATACATTTTTCTTCATTAAGATAAATTAAATCTTCGCCAGCATTGCATACAGTTTGAAATTCATGAGAGTATTTAGAAAATGTACCACCCGAGGCAAATGTAAAATAAGTCTTATCACCTAGGCCAACATGATTGAATATATTTTTATAAGCCTGGGTAATTTTTTCATAAAATTCATCGTGCTCAACCTTGTTTTTAGAAAACGAGTATAGCGCCTTCCAAAAAAATTCGCGCCCACGCATAATGCCCGACTTGGCTCGCATTTCGTTACGAAAAATGGTTCGCACGTCATAGGGGTAAACGGGCAAATCTTTGTACGAATGAATAAAGTTTTTCATCATGGCGGTCATCGGCTCTTCGTGGGTAAAAGCCAAGCCAATTTCAGTGTCATTCTTTAATTTCGTTTTGAACCAGTTCTCTACCACATCGTCACTCCATCTTGTTTTGTCCCAAACTTCTTTCGACTGCAATGTAGTTGACTGCATTTCAACACCGCCAACGGCGTTCATTTCGTTACGAATAATGTTAGAAATTTTTTGAACAACTTTTAGACCTAACGGTAAAATAGTGTAAACGCCCGACATTTCCTTGTAAATATAGCCAGCTCGAATTAAATACTCAGCATTTTTGCTGGTTTCGTCGGCTGGTGCATTTTTGCGAGTTTTAGTAAACAGGGTTGATTGCCTCATATCTATACACTGTACCCTAAAAAACCCGATTAAACAACATTTACAGGTTCTGACACTTCGGCTGGAATTTCAACCGGTTGCTCGGCTATACTATCAACTACTTCTTCAGTTTTACTTAGATGTACATATAACAAACCCGAGATAACAAAGCATAGTGGTATGGTTATTAACAACCCTAGGAAAAATGGAATCATGGAAACTATAATCAATCCAAACAAAATAAAACCCAGGGCTAAAACTTTCAACTTTAAACCGTCGGTTGCTTTGGCGCTAGCTTTTAGAGCATCTTTATAGCTCATACCCTTGTCCAAAGCAAAATATGGTGCCAAGAAATATTTTAGCGACCAAACAATACCTGGCACAATCAGTAAAATAAAACCACCTAAAACAATTAACCCATACACAAGACTTGTTATAAAATATTTACCAAAATTATTAAAGCCTTCAAAAATATCTCCAAATTTTAAATCTTGCCCCTTGGCAACCATGATTGAAAGTCTTTGTGACCAAAACTTAAATATAACTGAAACAAAAATACTAAGTAAGGCAACTATAAAATTTTCTTCACTAGACATCGAAAATCCAACAGAAACAATAATGTTAATTAAGCCATATAAAAATATAATCCAATAATACTTTTTAGTTAAACCCCAAGCCTCTTTTATAAGTGGCTTGTAAAATAAATCTGCTTTGTTCATATGTTTACAGTATAGCATAAATATGCTAAGGTAGTAATTGTGAATGTGTCCCCAAAATACAATTACAGTATATAGGGATAAATAGGCTGCGATGCTTAAAAACGTTCACCCAGAATATGGAAAAGGCCCTCGAAAGCCTAAATAATTAAAGATATAAAGTAATTTTAATATGACACGTATAGAAGAAATGTTTGAAGCAGGGGTGCACTACGGCTATTCAAAAACTCGCCGTCACCCATCAGTGGCTAAATTTATTTACACGACAAAAAACAAAAATGATATTATTGACATCGAGCAAACCGAGCGAATGTTGGGTGAGGCCGAGAGTGCGCTTTCAGGCATTGCCAACACTGGCAAAGTAGCATTAATTGTTGGAACCAAAGCCGAGGCTAAAACAACAATTCAAAATTTGGCTGAAAAATATAATTTACCATATGTAACCGAACGTTGGATTGGGGGTGTTTTAACTAACTGGCCTGAAATTAAAAAGCGTATTACTAAAATGAATGATTTGAAGGAAAAACGCGAAAAAGGCTACTTTGACATTTACACTAAAAAGGAACGTTTAATGCTGGACCGCGAAATTGCCGATATGGAAAAGAAGTTTTATGGCCTGCGTGACATGACCAAAACCCCTGACATATTAATTGTGGTTGACCCCAAGAAGGAGTCTATTGCCACTGTCGAGGCTGGTAAAGTTAATTTGCCAGTGATTGCCTTGCTGAATACCGACTGTGATTTAAAACAAATTGACTACCCTATACTGGGTAATGACTCGTCAGTTACAAGTATTGGTTATATAATGAATACTCTGTTGAAGCAATTTGATAAATAATTAAATAATTAAAAAGAACTTAAATTAGAAAAATAAATACAAAATAAATATGAGTACAATCACAACTGAAATAATAAAAGAATTACGCGACGAAACTGGTGTTTCAATTATGCAATGTAAAAAAGCCCTGGAAGATTCAGGTGGCGATGTTGAAAAAGCTAAAGTTATTTTAGCCAAACAATCACGCGCCGCAGCCGAGAAAAAGGCTGATCGCAATTTAGGCGATGGCTTGATTATAACCCGCCAAAAAGGCGACCAAGTAGCTATACTAGTTTTGCGTTGCGAAACTGATTTCGTAGCCAAAAACGATGACTTTATTAAAGTTGCTAATGACTTGACCGACATGGCATTGGAAATTGGCATTGAAAAAACCAAGGAAGCGGCCCAAGGCATGCTTGACCCATTGGTGCAAAAAATTGGCGAAAATATGGCCCTGGGTGAACTTAGCATTTTAGAAGGTAGCCCAATGGGCATTTACAACCATAATGGTAAAAACGTAGCTGTAGTTGTAATGATGGGCGGTACGGCCGATTTAGCCCGCGACATTGCCATGCACATAACCGCGATGAAACCCCGCTTTTTGTCAAAAGATGAAATTAACGAAGTTGATATGGAAAATGCTAAAGCTGTGTTTGAGGAGTCGGTGGCTGACAAGCCCGATGACATGAAGGCTAAAATTTTAGAGGGTAAGTTAAATACGTACTTCAAAGACTTTACCCTACTGGAACAAAACTTTGTTAAAAACCCCGACAAAACTATTGAGCAGTTATTGAAAGATAACGATGCTGGCATTGCATTGTACGAGCATGTAATGATCTAAAAATATTTTTATGACAACAACAATTATATTTTATATTTTGCTTGTGGGCCTAGTCGCCTTTCTACAATGGAAGGTTAACCTATTGCGCAAAGGTAAAATTGAAATTCAAACTGTACATAAAGATAGACTGCATAAAATTAAAATTATCAAGCAAGTACTTAAATATTTTGGCCATAAATTAAAAGATTGGTTAAAGGATTGGTTTATTAAAATGGCTTCGTGGCGCATACGTGCCAAGGCCAGGACTAATTATTTTATTGAAACCAAGTTACCGTGGCTGCATACGATTTTAACCAAGCGCCCCGACATTGAAGCCAAACACACGAAAAATATTTTTTGGCGCGGAGTTATAGAGTACAAGTATAAAATTCAAAAACTAAAGGCACAGATTTTAGAAGAGGAGGAACAAAAAATCAGTGACAAAGTAAACGATAAGCTTGAATAAAAAGGCTGTTTCTGATATATTTGTGTCTAAGCGCCGTTTTAGCTCAGTTGGTAGAGCAACCGCCTTGTAAGCGGTAGGTCCTCGGTTCGAGTCCGAGAAGCGGCTCAAAATAGTTATTCAACTAATTTCCTAGTTTAGTTTGAGCTTCTAGTTGAGCTTCGGCTTTTTCGCGAGCAATGCGGTATTTTTCAAGTTCGGGGAAGGTTTTAAGGATTTTTTCAGTTGATTGAAATCCGGTATACAGCCTTTCGTTCATATACACGGCTGGCAATTTTGTGTCTTCAACTTTAAATATTTTAATCAACGACTCTAGGGCTGAAAGCTTTAAATTATAGTCAAATGAATACACGCGCAGTTCGGGGTATTGGCCACGCAGTTCGGTCAAAACGGCTGATTGCCTGACACAGTCGCTGCAATTTTCCTCGGTAGTGTAAAAATAAAATATTGGCACAACTGACACTCGACACTTTGAACGAATTTTTTCCATCAGTAAATAATCTTTAATTTGCAACAAGCTGTAATATTTTTTAAGCTCTATGACTTGATCTTGGTTTTTAATATTCTCTTCACTAAAGCTGATTTTTTTCGCTAGATCATTTAGCTCACCTGAAAGTGATGTGGCTGATACGTCTTTACATGAAAACTCCTGCAATAGTTGAAACTGCGTTTCAGATGACAAAATGTCAATAGATATTTTATCTTGAATATTTTTGACATCTTCTAACTTGCGACCATTTAAAAATGAGGACAGCCAAGTGGCACTTAAAAATAAGGTTAAAGTTATAAGGAAAACGGTTATATAGCGAATTACGTCTTTTCTATTCATGTTTTTTGATTATACTCTAAATTCATTTGAAATTCTAGCGACTATCAATCTCGGCTGTCCAACTGGATTCATATTTACGCACAGCGTTCCATACGGCCTTTAATAACCAAAACGGGGCGACCAGACTGTAGACAATAAAAAATAAAAATATATCAAGGCTAAATTTAGATTTGCCATGTAAAATTTTATGCCCCATATATAACGAAAACAACACACTGGAATATACAAAGACCGAGACGAATAAAATCGTTGAGGTGTTTATAAAAAATGGATCAAAACTAAACGAGTTCACGTCAAATGAAAGACCGGTGGCCGATATTTCTAGACTTTTGTTATGCAAATACTGAACAAACCTAGAACCAACAAAAACAAATAAAAACATCACACCTAGGACTGAAACAAAACCGGAAGGCAATGTTAAAAAACCAATATTGCCATACTTCTTTTTAAAAAATAAATGTTTATAGTCTATCGCATTGCGCAGAAAACCATAGATCCAACGAGTGCGTTGCAAGTACAAACCACGAATCGTTTTAGGAGCCATCGTATACACATAAGCATCTGGGGCGTGTTCAATTTTCATGCCGGCAGTTTGCATACGCAAGGCTATTTCCTGATCCTCAGTAACATGCGCGTGTTTATAAGGCCCGAGCTTGTTAAAAACCTCTATACGAAATATTGAAAATGGACCAGGTGTTACATGGATTGCATTAACAAAACTTAGCATTTTTTTAACATAAATTTGTAATTCATAATCAATTTTTTGAGCCTTTTGGACAATATTTTTAGCTTGCCAAGTTACAATAGTTGGGGCCACCGCCATGACCTCTTGATTAAGAAAGTAAGTCATGATGCGCTTTAAAGCTTCAGGGTGCACCAATGAATCAGAGTCTAGGCATCCAACAAATCCAGTTGTGCAGTGCTCAAGTCCCAAATTCTGTGCACTGAATTTACCACCGTTAGCTTTCTTAAAAATTTTAATTTGCGGGTTACTTTCATAGGCTTGCATAAATTCAAAAGTATTATCAGTTGAACCATCGTCAACTAAAATTAAAAAAAGTTTCTCTTTAGGATAATCTAATGCTAAAAGTGAATCAACCGTTTTGGTAACACTTGAGCCTTCATTATAGGCCGGTACAGTGATAGTAACTGCTGGGTAATTATTTAATTTAATAGGTTGTCGTCTAACTATAATATCTTTACGCCGCTCTAAAAAAACAACCAAAAAGTAAATTTGGACGTACAGTGACAAAAAGCTAAGTAAATAAAAAACCCAAATAAGGATTTCACTCATAGGATGTCATTATAGCATAAAAAATACCTGTTTCAAAATCTTAGATTTTCAGCAAATCTAGAAAGAATGTGCTAAAATTAGTAGATGCAAAATAACAAAAAATTACTTGTGCCTGTTATTACAATTATTGGCGTTATCGCCCTGCTTTACTTTTTAATTAAATTACCGGCCAATACGGCCGACACAGCTTTGCAATTGCCTGGTGGTCAAAAAGTTACAACGACTGAACAAGCCCAGCAAAAACTAGATGCTGCTAAAAATCAAGCTCAAATTCCCGAGCAAAAATTATTACCAACTGATCACACGCAAGGTAATATAAATGCCCGCATTATTATTTTTGAATATTCTGATTTAGATTGTCCGTTTTGTGTGCGCTTCCACCCTACAATGAAACAGCTAGTAGCTGCGTACCCCAATGACGTATTGTGGGTTTACCGCCACTTTCCACTTGATGAATTACACCCAAAGGCTCGGATTGAATCGATTGCCAGCGAGTGTGTGGCACAATTGGGCGGCAACGAAAGCTTTTGGAAGTTCCTTGATAATACCCTAGCCTTCACCAGTTCAAGTGTTGACGACCCCATACCAACCCTCACAGGCTTTGCTAAAAACTTGGGTATTAACGAGAAAGATTTTATAAATTGCCAAATATCAAATACTGGAATTAGCGAGCTTATTCAAAACCAACAAAACTTGGCTATTAAATCAGGCGCCCAAGGCACGCCATTTAACATAATCCTTGACCGCAAAACCGGCGCTATGTACCCCGCCCCCGGCGCCCAACCCATTGAATCTATGCAGGAAATTGTAAAAACAATTTTAGCTGAGTAAAAAAATAAAAACCTTCGCTAATAGCGAAGGTTTTTATTTTATATGTTAGTCGAAATAATTTTTTAGACGTTGGATTTTTTCGTGGCCACGGAGTTTTTCGTGAACTTTGGCTTCAATTTGGCGAATACGTTCGCGTGTGACGGCGAATTCTTTACCAACTTCCTCAAGTGTATGTTGTACACCGTCTGTCAGACCATAACGCATCTCTAAAATCTTTTGCTCCTTGGGTGATAGCTCGGCCAAAACTTCGTGTAATTGGTCAGAGAGTATACGGCGAGAGGCCTCTTGATCGGGGCGCAATATTTTATCATCGGCAATAAAATCACCCAGCGTTGATTTGTCGTCATCGTCGCCAAAAGGCTTTTCAAGTGATGATGTTTCCTGAATAATTTGTTCTATAAAATGGACTTTCTCGGTGCCCTCTTCCTCGTCGTCATAGCCCATCTCGCGGGCGATTTCCTCGGGCATAGGCGTTCTATCTAATTCCTGCTCTAATCTACGTAAAACCTGCTTGTATTTAGAAATAGTTTCAACCATGTGCACAGGTATACGAATGGTGCGCGATTGGTCGGCAATAGCACGCGTAATAGACTGACGAATCCACCAGGTTGCATAGGTTGAAAATTTATAACCCTTTGTCCAATCAAATTTATCAACAGCTTTAAACAAGCCAATGTTGCCTTCTTGAATTAAGTCAAGGAGAGTCAAGTCGGCCGCACGGTTTGTGTATTTTTTAGCAATTGACACAACCAAACGCAAGTTGGCGCGGGCTAATAGATTTTTAGCGTCCAGTTCACCCTCAATAATTCGACGGGCTAGATCGCGCTCCTCAGCGGCTGTTAGTAATGGATACTGGCCAATTTCCTTCAAATAAATTTGAACTGAATCATAAACTGAATCCCTTTTTTGCTCTAAACTTTTTAGCTCAGCATCAATATCAAGTAAATTCCCGCCTTCTAAAACATCAACACCAAACGAACCAAAGCGCTCATATAAATCATCTAAAAACATTACGTCTTCCTCGATAGTTGGGAAAGTTTTTAAAATCTCATCATAAGTAATAAAACCACGCTTCTTGCCTTTTTCAATAAGCAAATTAGCCAAGGCCTGTTTGTCTAATGTGTTTTTTTGCTTTTTAGTCGGAATAGCTTTTCGAACTATAAATTTTTTAGCTGGAGTTTTTTTTGCAACTTTTTTAGAAGCTACTTTTTTTACAGATTTTTTTGCAACTTTTTTAGTAGCAGTCTTTTTAACTACCTTTTTAGAAGCCACTTTTTTTACTGGCTTTCTAATTATTTTTTTAGAAACTTTTTTAGGAGCTGGCTTTTTGGCTAGCCCGCCCTTCTTTGAAGTTCTGGTAAACTTCTTAGTTACCTTTTTATTAGCTTTTTTATTTTTTAGTTTTTTACTCATAGTTATTAGTATGATGCTGTCTGTTAATTAAATCAAGTCTTTTCGTGTAATCTGAAATTATCTCTAGGTCATTTTCGTTATTTTTCAAGGCTTTAAGCTTGGTTTCAAGATTATTTTTAATAAAGCCTAAGGCCATTTCTTTGATAAACCCCACCTTGTCCTCGGACTCATCAAAGCCTTTTTGAGCGTAACTTTCAAATGTGTGGCCATCAGTTTCAATGCCAACCAATAAGTCCTCCATTTTTTCACCCAAGAACTCGGCAAAATAATTCTCAACATTTTTTTTGTACTCGGGTGAATCTAAAAATAGTTTTAACTTTGAAAGACCAATAAAGACCTGACTAACTGATGGGGGTCTAATTTTTGATATACCACCAAACTCTTTGATATAGTTTTGATTATTGTTTTTTTGCTTATCTTTTTCAAGAACAGCCCTATATAGTGTTTCTTCCGGTAAATCAAGCGCACGTGCTAGTAAATTTATAGCGTGGGCCCGATTCATCACCTTGATCATTTTAGCAATAATTGGCAAAATGTGGCTATCAGCAAAATTACGCAAATCTTTCAAATTAGTATTTTTTAATTTAGCGTAACTAATTAAATAATCTATTAGCGGCTGTGCACCACTAACCAAGTCAAGCCAGGCAACATCGCTTTCAAAAACAATGTCGGCGGGGTCCTTCTTGCCATCAGGTATGCTTACAATGTACAAATCAATATCAAGCTCAATCAACATTGGCAAAATCCGAAACATAGCATTAATACCGGCCTCATCGCGATCAAAGCACAAATAAACCTTCTCGGCCAAGCGCCGTAAAATTTTAGCATGTTCGTTGGTCAGCGCCGTGCCTGAAACAGCCACTGTCTCAAAAACTCCGGCTTGATGTGACATTAAAACGTCCATCATACCCTCGACAACCACCGCCCGACCATTTTTGCGAATAGCATCACGAGCAATATCGTAACCGTACAAAATACTGCTTTTATGGTACAGCTCGGTTTCAGGCGAATTCATGTATTTGGGAGCCTCATTGCCATTTTCGTACACGGCATATTCAGGCAAAACTCGGCCTGAAAAGCCAACGAATTTACCCTGACTATTTGTAATTGGAAACATAATCCGTCCACGAAATTTATCGTACAAGCCCTTGGTTGTCGCCACCGATAATCCAGATGAAATCAATTCATCATCAGTATAGCCCCGCTCCTTTAGCGTTGTTGTTAAATAACGCCATTCATTGCGGGCATAACCCACACTAAATGTTTTAAGTGTTTGACTATTCAAGCCTCTGGTAAGAATATATTTTTTAGCTTTTTGACTGTCGGGTAAATTATTGTCAAGATCTTTTTTATAAATCCCGACAACCTCTTCAATAATTTTATATAATCTGTCTTTTTGATCTTTAGAATTTTTTGAATCTTCTTTATTGCCCTGATACGGAATAATTTCTACACCAGCGCGAACAGCCAACATATGCAATGCATCTTTGAAGTCTAGGCCTTCAAAATCTTGCACGAATGAAAATATGTCCCCGCCTTTGCCACAACCAAAACAATGATATGTGCCCCTATCGGGCGTTACATAAAATGATGGTGTTTTTTCGTTATGAAACGGACACCTGGACACAAACGAATTACCCCGAGGCATCAATGCAATATATGAACCGACTACATCAACTATAGATAGTCTATCTTTAATTGTGTCGGTTGAATTCTTCATTTTATTTTACTTTCTTTTTAAAGCCAGTACCCGCTGGTATCAAGCGCCCAACAATTACATTTTCCTTCAAGCCTCTTAGTGGATCACGACCACCCTTTAGGGCATTATTGATCAAGACTTTATTTGTTTGTTGGAATGATGCAGCTGATAGCCAACTTTTTGTGCGAATCGCTGTTTCAGAAATACCTAAGACAACAGTTTGACCTGTCGCTTCCTTCAGTCCCAGGGCTTTGATTTTAGCATTCTCCTCGATTAATTCAGTCTTCTCGGTAATGTCGCCTGGGGTCAATGATGTTTCGCCCGAATCAGTAATACGTACACGCGAGAACATTTGACGAACAATAATTTCGCAGTGTTTGGGTGATATAGACGCACCTTGAACTTCATAAACTTTATTAATCTCGTGAATAATATATTCCTGCGCCATGTCTTTACCACCATAATAGAAAATTTCTTCAATATTGGCCGAGCCGTCAGTCAAAACCTGCCCTGCATTAATCCGATCTCCAGGTTTAACAATTGGTACACGTGGATAATTAATTTGGTATTCTTCAGTATTTGATTTACCGTCGTTTTTTGTATCAGACAGAACAGTCACAATTTTCTCGCGACCTTCACCCTTGACTTCAATAACCTCGCCAAGAGTTTTTGAAATTACGGCTGGGTGTTCGGGCGAACGGCGCTCAAAGATTTCCTCAACTCGAGGCAAACCTTGTGTAATGTCCACACCCACAACTCCACCTTGATGGAAAGTTCGCAGGGTTAATTGTGTACCTGGCTCACCAATCGCTTGACCGGCGATAATACCAACCGCTTCACCTTCTTTGACTAACGTATTACGACCTAAATCCAAACCATAACATTGTTGGCATACACCATAATTACATTCGCAAGTTAAAGGTGAACGTACAAGAGCCGTTTCAATACCAGCTTTTTCAACTGAAAGCGCATCGGATTTTGAAAGCATGGCACCTTTTTTAAACATAACTTTACTAGTTGCTGGATCAACAATATCGGCGTGAATGATACGACCAGTTAAACCTTTGGCAATTGAAATTTCAAGACCTGAAATAACTTGCCGGCGAACTGTTTTGCCATTTTTCGTTCCACAGTCTTCCTCAAAAATCGTAATGTCTTGCGATACATCAACTAGACGTCGAGTTAAGTAACCAGCTCGAGCGGTATTTAAGGCCGTGTCAGACAAACCTTTACGCGAACCGTGAGTTGTGATGAAATATTCAACCGGTGATAGACCCTCAATATATGATGGAATAACTGGAAATTCAATCGTGCGACCTTGGTTGTTTTGAATTAAACCCTTCATACCCACCATTTGAGTCATGTGTTGCAGTGATCCTCGAGCACCTGATTTGTACATGTCATTATATGAACCTAATGGATCCAAAGTCGCTGGAAGTAGTTTTTCAATTTCCTTTCGACATTGCTCCCACAATTCAGTCACTTTTTGATATTTCTCTTCAGTTGAAAGTAGGCCATCTTCGTATTGAGTAATAATTTCAGTATGTAATTTTCTATAAGCACCAACAACTTCATATTTCTTTTCCGGAACTTTAACGCTATCAATAGCCCAACTAATACCTGAAACAGTTGCATATTTGTAACCAAAGTCTTTAATATTATCTAGTACTAGTGGCCCCGCATCAAAGCCATCACGAATCACAATACTGTCAACGATAGCTGTTACCTTTTTAGAATTTATTTCCTCGTTTACGAATGGGAAAGTTTCGGGTAAGGCTTCGTTAAATAAAATGCGTCCAACAGTTGTTTCAAAAATTTGGTTTTCGTATTGAGTATATTTAGCCAAATCAGTTCCACGAACTTTGATTTTTGAATGATAATTTATTTGGCCATAGCTGTGGGCAAGTAGTGCATCAGATGGACTAGCGTAAACATTGCCTTCGCCTTTTTCACCATCAACATTTTTCGTCATCCAATAACAACCCAAAACAATATCCAGCAACTTAGCTGTACCTATTGGTTCGCCGTTGGCTGGTTTAAGTAAGTTTTTATTTGAAGCCATTAAATTACCTGCCTCTTCTTGAGCTTCTTTAGACAACGGCAAGTGCACGGCCATTTGGTCACCATCAAAGTCAGCGTTGAAACCAGTACACACCAGTGGATGAAGCTGTATGGCTTCGCCCTCAACTAAAATAGGATTAAAAGCTTGAATTGACAATCGGTGCAAGGTTGGTGCCCGGTTCAATAAAACATACTTACCTTCAATAACTTCATCAAGTATAGACCAGACGGCTTCATCACGCTCCTCGATTAGTTTATTAGCTCCGCGAATATTGAATGCTAGTTCGCGCGCCAAGATTTTTGAAATAACGAACGGCCGGAATAATTCCAAAGCCATCTCTTTTGGCAATCCGCATTGATTAAGTTTTAATTGTGGGCCCACAACAATAACTGAACGGCCTGAATAGTCAACACGCTTACCCAGTAAGTTTTGACGCAATAAACCGTGCTTTGAACGCAAGTTGTCAGACAGAGATTTAAGCGCGCGTTTTTGTGATTGACTTTGGGCTGATTGCTGGGAATTGCCGGCATTGTTATCAATCAGTGAGTCAACGGCTTCTTGCATAATACGTTTTTCATTACGCAAAATAACATCCGGTGCACCGATTTCCTTCAACTTTTTTAAACGATTATTTCGATTTATCACCCTACGGTACAAGTCATTAATATCAGACGTTGCATGACGGTTACCTTCCAGTGCCACCATTGGGCGCAAAGCTGGCGGAATAATTGGAATCATAGTCAAGAACATCCACTCAGGCCTGATGCCAGCATTTAGTAATGCCCGAATCATCGATAGGCGCTTTTGAACTTTTTCTCGATCAGCATTGCCGGCCTCGGCCAATAACAACTCAACCTTTTCCTTCAACTTATTTAAATCAATATTTTTGAAAATATTGTAAATAGCCTCGGCCCCAATTGAAGCTTCAAAACAAGCTGCGTATTTCAATGAATAATGGTGATACTGAATTTCATTTAAAACTTTACCAACTTGAATTTCGCCAACTTCTTTTTTAATAGCTGAAAGCATTGTTTTTAACTTCTCTTTTGTATCTTCGTCATTAGCGGTTTTAACCTTGGCCTTGAATTCACTTTCTAAATCAAACAGAACTTGCTCTTTGGCCACTTCGTCAACTTTAACGATTATGTAACCGGCAAAATAAACCACCTTCTCTAAATCTTTGGCAGGGATTGCAAGGAGTGTGGCCATACGTGATGGCACACCTTTTAAAAACCAAATATGTGCTACCGGACTAGCCAATTCAATGTGACCCATACGTTCGCGACGTACAATTGCGCGCGTAACTTCCACGCCACACTTTTCACAAATAATCCCAGCATAACGAATACGTTTGTATTTACCACAATAACATTCGTAATCCTTCTCGGGTCCAAAGATTTTTTCATCAAACAAACCACCACGTTCACTGCGACTTGTTCGGTAATTAATTGTTTCAGGCTTAGTCACTTCACCAAATGACCACTCTAAAATTTGCTCGGGTGAAGCCAGGGAAAGTACAATGCTATCAAAATTTGTTGTATCTATTGTTTTCATATTATTCGTTTTCTTTTTTAAGATCAATATTTAATGCCAAGCCTCGCAAATAGTTCAACATGACGGCAAACGAGGCCGGAGTATGCGGAGCCTTAATGTCCTCACCTTTGATAATGGCATCAAATGTTTCAGTTCGACCTAATATATCGTCTGATTTAATTGTTAGCATTTCGCGCAAAACGTGAGCCGCCCCATAACCTTCAAGCGCCCAAACCTCCATTTCACCAAACCTTTGTCCGCCACCTTGGGCTTTACCACCCAATGGTTGCTGGGTAATTAATGAATATGAACCAACACTACGTGTGTGCAATTTGTCTTCAACCATGTGGTGAAGTTTTAGCATATACATATAGCCAATTGAGACTGGATTTTCAAACTCATCACCCGTAAGACCATCATAAAGTTTCATGCGCCCTGTTGCTGACAAGCCTGAATCTTCAAGCTCTTGCATAATTTCAGCCTGGGTTGCACCACCAAATACTGGTACTACGGCTTGATAACCTGACATTTCAGCCGCGTGACCCAAATGCATTTCTAAAATTTGACCCAAGTTCATACGACTTGGCACACCCAAAGGTGTTAAAACAATATCTACTGGCGTACCATCAGCCATATAAGGCATGTCTTCCTCGGGCAAAACAACCGAAATAACACCCTTGTTACCGTGACGACCAGCTAATTTATCACCAACTGAAATATTACGAATTTGCGCAATTTCAATCACGACTTTTTTTATGACACCTGATTCTAATTGATGACCATTTTCACGTGAGAATATTTTAATTGAAATGATCCGGCCCTTACCACCTTTTTCAACATGCAATGATGTATCTTTTACATCTCTAGCCTTATCAGCAAAAATTGATCGCAATAATCTCTCTTCCGGAGTCAATTCAGTCTCACCTTTTGGAGTAATTTTACCGACTAGAATATCGTGTTCATGCACTTCAGCTCCGACACGAATAATGCCGTCTTCGTCTAGATTTTTTAATTTAGTTTCACCAACATTTGGAATGTCACGAGTGGTAACCTCTGGTCCTAGTTTTGTATCCCGAACAACACATTCGTATTTTTCAATATGAATCGAACTGAATTTTGACTGCTTGATTAAACGCTCTGATATAACAATCGCATCTTCATAATTTTGACCGCGCATTGTCATAAAGGCGACTAAAATGTTTTGGCCCAGAGCAATCTGACCACCTGAAGTTGATGAACCGTCAGCAATAATCTGACCTTTTTTGACCTTTTCGCCCATGTTAACATTCGGCCTGTGACCCAACATCGCATATTGGTTTGAGCGCACAAATGTCATTAATTGATAGGTGTGTTTTTTACCTTCCTTGTCTTCAATATCTATCCTTTTAGCATCAACGTATTTAACAATACCATCAACATCTGATTTGATTACACGACCTGAATACCGGGCAGCTAATTCTTCCATGCCAGTCGCAACCAATGGGGCCTCGGGCCTAACACACGGCACAGCTTGACGTTGCATATTCGAACCCATCAATGACCGGTTTGCATCATCATGATCCAAAAATGGAATCATAGAAGTAGCAATTGAAAATGGCTGATTCGTGGCTACATCAATAAACTCAACATCACCCACGGCCATCAAACTGGGAATAGTCTTCATTCGGCCCTCAATAAACTTTTCAGTAAAATTACCGTCTTTGTCATATTTATTTTGCGCATGGGCAATATTGTACTTTTCTTCTTCAAGAGCATTTAAATAAACTATTTCTTTGGTGATTTTACCATTTTTGACTTTAACATAAGGCGATTCAATAATACCAAATTCATTAATTTTAGCATAAGTTGAAAGGTGTAAAATCAAACCAATGTTTTGACCCTCGGGTGTTTCGATTGGACATACGCGACCATAGTGCGATGTGTGCACATCACGCACCTCCAATGAGGCACGCTCACGCGACAAACCGCCCGGCCCTAGGGCTGAAAGCCTTCGCAAATGCTCAATTTCAGCCAAAACATTGTCTTGGTCCATAAATTGTGAAAGTTGGTTTTGAGTGAAGAATTCTTTAATCCTGGCTTGCAAAGGGCGCTGGTTAATTATGGCCACCGGCATTGTAGAATCAGAGTCTATTGTTGACATGCGGTCTTGAATATTCCTGCGAATTTGTTGCATACCAAAACGAATTTTAGCCTGTAACATTTCACCCACAAAGCGAACTCGACGCATGCCCAAGTGATCAATATCATCTGGTCTTGCCCCGGGAGTATTATTCAGCTCAAAAACTTTTTTAACTATTTTGATAACATCATCTAGTGTTAAAACCCGTTCTTCTAAAGCTTCTTTATCCGTTTTGCCACCAAACTGTTGGTTCATTCTAAATCGTCCAACTGGTGAAATATCGTAACGTTCACGCAAAAATAGTGAGTCAATATAGTCGCGAGCATTATCAAGCGATGCTAGGTCGCCATCACGCAAGCGCTTGTAAATTTCCATATAGGCCACATCTATTGTTTTGGCTGGGTCTTTTTCAATTGTTGTTTTAATAATTTCTTCAAAATCTGTACCTTTAAAAACCTTTAGCATTTCCTCGTCAGTTTTTAAACCCATTACGCGTAGGAGTGACGTAATTGGGAATTTACGTTTTTTATCAATACGTACAATCAATGTGCCATCAGCCTCTGATTCAAGCTCTATCCATACACCCCGATTGGGTATGATTTTGGCCCCAAACATCGTTTTACCCTTCACGTCCATGTCAACGAAAAATACACCAGCACTACGGGCCAGTTGGGGCACAATCACACGCTCAACGCCATTAACAATAAAAGTTCCATAATTAGTCATCAAAGGCAAATCAGCAATGAAAACTTCCTGCTCTTTGATAGTGCCCAACATTTTATTTTGCAACTTAACACGAACTTTGACTTGTGATTCGTAAGTTAATTCATTTTCTTTGGCAAATTGCGGGTCACATTTTGGCTCACTAATAGCTAAATCAGTAAAATTCAGTTCAAACTTTTTACCTGAATAATCCTTGATTGGCGAGAACTCTTTGAATACCTCACCAATACCCTCTTTAATTAACCATTCATATGATGCGATTTGATTTTCAATCAAATCAGGGAAGTCAACCAAGGGCTTTTGATACTTTGAAAAATACTTCTTCGGTCGTTTGGCAATATCTTGCATAATTTGTTTTGGTGCAACCAATCTTTTTTGTCTAAAAAGTAAAATCCGCGCAGTAATATGTATTAGCTTGCGCGTTATTAAAAAATTTTATTTATTTTAGAGTTCAAGATTGATTGCAATTTATTTTCGAATTACCTCCTAATAATTCGATTGAAATATCCATGACACAATCGGTTCAATCAGTCCCCATATACTATACTAACCCACCCAAAAAGTCAAGCCAAAGTCAAGACCCAGCCTGTGGAAAACCCTTTTTAAAGTATCTTGGGCGCTAGAAAACTGCACATATTGCAAAATTTAAAAAATAGACTACAATATTACTGGATTATTGGGTGGGCTAGTTTGGGCAAGAATTTGCCTAAACTAGCCCACCCAAAGCAAATACAGGTGATTCTTTAAATGTGCTGAATTCACATTTTAAGAATGCATGTCTTGTGTTTAGAGAAATCAGAGTGGAATGTTTTTATTTCAGGTCTGTAAAGTACATATGGGGCTTTAATGAGTAACACAATCTTACATTTTTGTGAAAAACTTAATCACTTTGGGGCAGACATTCAATTCTAGTGACACCTGTATTGGAAAACTATAGCAACGGGATGTTATTTTACGACTGGTCAGGGTCAGCTTTAGGAAATCTTTATTCTAAACAAGGACTAGGTTTGTACTTAAAGAGGTATAGACAAGGAGGTTATCTGAATCAGCAGATAGCCTTTTTAATTTATCTACCCCATTATGTCTTTGAGGTCAGGTTTGTATTTTTCCATCACGCGCATGGTGGCGGTTTGTTGGTTCATGCCACCACGGATTTTTTCCTGGATTTCGTTACCAATTTTTTGAAACAAGTCGGGATTCTTTAGTACCATGGCAATAATGCGTTCTTGTTCAGCTTCAGGTAGGCCAGCTTTTTTCAGCTGGTTTTTAAGCATCTTTTTCATTAAAAAGTTTTTAAACATATTCATATTTTAATTTTAGCATACTAGAATAAATTTGCCACCTTGACCTCTGAATAGAAAAATACCCCGATTAACGGAGTATTTTTCGTATTTTGGTTTTGCATTCGTAAGCCGAATTCTGTTCTAATGGTATTTATCTGCGATATATATTGCTATATACCTGTAGCGATTCAAACTTTGACCGAAGCCAAAGAATACGATCTTGCACACGAGTAAGGATTTAGCCGTTTCACCCACTATGTTACCATAATGACTCACCCAAAAATTGCTTTTTGGGTGCCTGTTACTTTCGCTTCAGGCGTCTCTGCTCGCACCTCTGCCCTTGCGGACGACGGGCGTTACCCGCTACTTTTGCTAATTAAATAACTGTGTGTTCGGACTTTCCTCACCCATCAATTACTTTCGTAAATATCAGGGCGTAACCATTCGATACAAAACCTTTCGTATTATAGCAGATAATTTTAATTTAGCAAATTTTTATACTTCACAATTCCCTGCCACGCATGCCAACTCTTTTTGGACTTCGGTTTCGTCATGGCGTTCGTAGGTAATTAGTTTTGAAAAGTCGATGTTGGCTACAGTTTTAGTTAGTTCTTTATACTTCTTCTCGTCTATAGTTTCGTACGGCGCCAGCTGGTAGACATGATCTGAACGTGGCAAAAACGACAAGCCCCCAATCATGTCCCAATTTTGATACAACCAACTTGCCACTGCCAACCACTCGGTATCACCAACTGAAACAGTCACTGATGGATTATGCTCGGTATAATTTACCTTTACATTTTTCCAATGCTCTAGCTGATCAAGTGCCGAAACATCGTCTTTAAATATTGCCCCCTTGGGCGCGGCAATTGGAAATTCTAAAACAAACGTATGCGCCGTGTCATAACTTTGGCCAACTTCAGGGTAATGTGGTACGCCTTGATCTTTTAGCATTTTAAAGAGTGAGTCGTTGGCTGAAATACGCACTCGACGAATATAGTATTGGCTGTGGCGTGGATGCATACCCGAGGCCGAATCAACGGTTTGTGACAAATTGCCTGATGGTTTAACACATGTAATTGCTGTAGACTCTGAAATACTAAAACGCTTAGCGTAAAGTTTGTTAATGCGAATAGTCTCGGCCCGTAACTTTTGCAAAATTTTTGGCGCCCGAGCAACTTTCGAATCCCATTGACCCGTGATTGAAACGCCCAATAACCTCTCACGTTCGCAATTTTGCTTCCACTCTTTTGAAAGGTATTGAAAGTTTGTTAGCGATGATTGATACGTACCCAAAATTGTAGCAATACGGACCTTTTTCATCAGGCTGGCTTCCGTGTCCTCGGCCCGCGCCACAACCTCTGAAAGGTTACAGAATTGCTTTGAGCGTAAGATTATCTCGCCACAGGGGTTTACCCCTATTGAGCCCACAACTCGGCCCAAATCATCAATATATTTGTCCTTGGTTAAAACATCGACCCGGCGTTTTGGTAATTGCTTGGGCAGGCAACCTTTGTTAAAAATCCCCCGCTCACCCGAACCACTTTTAATCAAGGCTAACCACTCGCCCATAAATTCCTCAACGCTTGGTTTGGTATTGTACACGGCCGAATTATTTGCTAACATCCGTTGCGGGTCAGTGTTCCAAAAGGCTCCATTTTTAGCATCCCTGATTTGCTCATCATCTAAATCAGAAAGTGAAATCAAGGCACTACGACGCACTCCACCTGAAACAACACATTCACCAATTTTACAAACAATATCGTGTACGTCTAAATTACTAAGTCTACGCCCCTGCTTTTTTAAAATTCGTTCTCGGGCAAATTGCAATAAACCAATCAAGGGTTGCGGGCCTGATGATTTACCACCCATAGTTTTTAAGCGCGCACCAGCAGGGCGTAGTTCGCTAAAATCAAACTCAATGTCCTTGCCATCAAACCAGGTTTTCATACCCAAAACAAACGCATCAGCCCAGCCCTCTTTAGAATCAGCAACTGTGTGCTTAGTAAGTTTTTTATTTGTTTGCATTTTAATTTGCGGTAATTTTTGTACGTTTTGACTTTCAGCTGAGAAGCCAACCCCAGTGCCACACATTGAAATATAAATTATTTCGCCAAAATCTTGAAATTTTTCAGGCGCAACAAATGAACAGTTATAGGCACAAACATTAGTTTTGCGCGCCGGCCCACCAGCAAATTGCAATAACCGCATCGAGGGCATGGCCTCTTGTTTTAAAATGGCTTCACGAATTTCAGTATATTCGTTTTTAGTTAACTTATTACCCAAATTCTCTTGCATAAAATCCATATAGCGGTCAACGGTTTCAATCCAAGTTTCGCGCCGACCAGCATCCTCTATCCAACGTGAATACGAACGATAGTAAACCAATTCAGCTAAAGGATTTCTAAAATACTCACTTGAATCATTTACAAGCTTGCGCAAATCATCAGGTACAATCACGCCATCTTCACGTAATTCATTGCGCTTCTGACGATATAAAATATAAGCCTTGGCTGTTTCTAAAAAGTCCAGTTTCATTAACTCATTTTCAACTGTGTCCTGGATCATTTCAACAGTCGGTATAAATTTTGTGCCCTTTTGACCGGCAATGTCCTCTAGATTTTTTAATTTTAAAAGCTCATTAAAAACTGCCTCTGAAACCTGGATGGCCTCGTCCTCACCGCCCTCTTTAGTATCTAAAAATGCCTTATACACCGCATGTGAAATGCGATGAATATCAAACTCTATAACTTCACCCCGGCGATTCATTATCTCGGGGATTTTTGATAGCTCACGTTTGCCGATAGCGACCTTTTTTGTCATACGCTTTTATTAAATTATCTGATAACCTTTTTAATTTTATTATTTTGTTCTTAGATAGTTAATTGTACTAAATTTTTATTAATAACCGGTGTGGATTAGCTACTAAAAAACCACAATGTCACTGTTTGTTTCAGTATGTAAAGCTAATTAAAAATCCAGGCTTATTTTAAAACACTCCCACACATCAGTTGCGCCTGGTCATCAAAATCCAAATCAAGCTTTTGAGCATTACCAGCATTAATTTCAAGCACATAGCTAGCTAAAGCGTTTGGATAAAAAACTTTTGGGTAAGTTTCGGGTGTCACACCCATCTCTAAGTCAACGATTTTTAAATCATTATTTAGCCAAATTATATCTAAAGCATAGTTCATATCCTTCATCCAAAAACCGTACGTATCAGGCTGGTCAAACACAAAAAGCATGCCAGTATTGGCGGGTAAAAAACTTGTGCCAGAAAGTCCCTGCACCCGCTTGGCATCAGTTTGGGCCAAGTCTAAATTAAAACGCTGACCAGCTAAAGTTATAAAACAAGCATTTTTTTGAATATTTATAAAAGCTAAATAGCTAGCAATACTCAAAAAAATTATGACTATAGCAACACTTTTTTTCATTGAGTATAGTATAGCATTAGTCCACCTCACCCCTACCCCTCTCCAGCAGAGCTGGCAGAGGGGCTTTAAGCTACAGACGCTTACTTTCGCGATTCCCCCTCTCCTTGCCAGGAGAGGGGCTAGGGGGTGAGGTAACGCTAAAATATTGACATGTCAACGCAAATTAGTATACACTTATAGTATTATAAACATTGTAATTAATTTAATAAATAAACCATGGAAGAAATAAAAAGTAATGAGGCTTACGATAAAGAATATACAGTAAAACTTGAAGAAAAAACCCTGGAGAACGGCACCAAATGGACTAATGTATCTTTTGTTGATGAAACAGGAAGAGAATTTCCAACAACAAATAATGTTGAGGAGGACTTTAATAGTGGTAATTTAAAAATATCACAAGGTTGTAAGGTAAGAGCCTTCCCTGCCAGCACAAACAAAAATTTCTTACAAATAGGTGAGATACTTCCATAATAAGGAATTCTTATCACCAAACTATAAAACCCCCCTTAATTTAAAGGGGGTTTTATTTAGGTTTTTAAGCCTTTTTGACTTCGGTTTTAATCAGTTCTTTCTTATGAAAGTAATGACGAGTCAAAACAATTAGCATAAGTATAAGGAAGATTAGCAGTAACCAACCAACAAGTGTTGTCGGGAAGAATCCGTTACCTACACCCCAAAAGGCGCTGGCTAGATATTGGTTAGCATCATAGTCTTTCTCGGCAATTTTACCATTTACCTTGTCACTTGTATTTTTAACAGC
>Ga0209541_10004484_pt1 | contig 24754 bp, 24 predicted proteins | sample RifCSPlowO2_01_FD_184027 | JGI IMG/M metagenome (GOLD analysis project Ga0209541, IMG submission 184027) | Groundwater microbial communities from Rifle, Colorado - Rifle CSP2_plank lowO2_0.1 (SPAdes) (version 2) | ecosystem: Environmental > Aquatic > Deep subsurface > Groundwater | place... | reverse complement strand
ATACAGATGCACAGGAATGATCGCTTTTGTTTTTTCTGTAATACACCGCTTGATCTGCTCTGGATCAATACCATACGACTCGTGGCCGCAATCGGCAAATACGACTCGTGCGCCCGTTGTAGTCACCGCTTCGGAAGTTGCAATGAAGGTGTTTGCCGGAACAATAACTTCATCGCCAGCACCCACGCCGAGCGACTTGAGCACAATAAAGAGTGCGTCGGTGCCATTACCTACGCCGATACAATATTTCACTCCGATCGCCTTTGCAAAATCATCTTCAAAACGTTCAACAAAAGTTCCGCCAATAAAGGCGGAATGCTCCAAGACGCTCGAGATACTCGCATCAAGCTCGTTCTTGATTGAGCGATATTGTGCGCCAAGATCAACAAGTGGAATATGTTTTTTTTGTTCAATCATACCTTTTTTAAGAGTCGAGCAGGATTTCCAACATAAGTTCCAGGGATAAGGATATCTTTGGTCACAACGGCACCCGCACCAATAACCACATTGTCACAGACCATCACAGGAAGGATTGTCGCATTTGTTCCAATCGAAACATGATTGCCGACCACGGTTTTCTTCCACTGAGTTTTATCCCCGCCTGCTGGACCTCCATTACTGAAGGTGTCGTTAACGAACTTCACGCCATGTGAAATAAAACAGTCACCACCAATCGTTACAAGCTCACAGATAAATGCGTGTGATTGCACCTTTGTTCTTGCGCCGATCACCACGCCCCTTTGAATCTCAACAAAAGGACCGATAAAACAATTATCACCAATTGTACATTCGTAAAGATTGGAGGGCGTAACAACCTTCACACTTACACCAAATACCACATCCTTGATTCCCACTTCTTGTATTGTCGGTTGGTTCATGTTTGCTCCTTCGCTGATTACAACTTTCCCTACACTACAACGCGCGAGACCTCAATACAAGTAGCAGATGAGGATAGAGCGGGGTGAACGCTAAAAACCAGCAGCATCGTAAATTTTTCTGATCATTTCAACTGTTTTGAGGCCTTCCATGCCGCTCGTCGATATCACGCCATTGTTCCCCAGGACATCGATAACGTTCTGGTAGACCTTATCATGATTCGACATTGAACCCTTATAGCTGCCGTAATCATTTGCTATTCCCATGGGCAAATTCGGTGGGGTGTAATTTTCAACCGATGCATGCTCGAGCACATTCAAATATTCTCCACCCACCTTCACCGTACCCTTCTCACCAAAGATCGTGATCGAGCCTTCGAGATTCTTTTTATACGCATTGGTGCTGAAATGGATCGTTCCAAGAGTGCCGCCCTCAAACTTGAGTGCCACAACACCATGATCATCGATCTCAATATAAGGATGATTACTGTTACCGATATATGCCTTCACTTCCAGAGCGTCACCAAACATCCAGACAAGGAGATCAACGAAGTGGCTAAACTGAGTGAAGAGCGCACCACCATCAAGTGCTCGCGTTCCTTTCCATTCGGAATTCTTGTAATATTGCTCATCCCGATTCCAGAAGCAATTGAGCTGTACCGAGAGTATTTTTCCCAACCTGCCTTCGTCAATCAATCGCTTCACCTCAACAATAGGTGGATTGAAGCGATTTTGTTTTATGATAAACAATTTTTTTCCTGATTTTTCTGCCTCCATGATCATGTGCTCACAATCAGCGACCGTGAGCGCCATCGGTTTTTCACAGAGAACGTGATATCTAGCACGAAGTGCTTTAATCGAATGTTCAGTATGTAGACCATTGGGAGTACAAATGGCCACCACATCGGCAGCTGGGTTTGCCGCCAGTAGGCTATCGATATCAGAGAAGCCAAGAACGTTATATTTTTCCGTGAACAGTGCGACACGTTTAGGCTTGATATCGCACACCGCAACAAGTCGACCAAGCTTGGCAATATGCTCCGCGTGCCGCTCAGCGATACGTCCGCACCCGACAATAATAAAACGGATTGGTGTTTTTTTATTTTCCATAATCCTGCAAGTTTATTCTTTATCCCATTCAGCAGACCCACCAACAAAATGGAGGGTGGCCAACATCCTATATGGAACCCCATTGAAGCAAATAAGGGCATAATGAACAAGGTGACGAACAGTCGGACGAATAGAAAGCACGCGACGCATCACTTTTCTGGCATTCGCGTAATCCCCTAATGCACGATACCAAAGGGCAATAAGAAAAAGATGCTTTGCATAAACGACTGGAAGTGCCTCGAACTCAGAACGGTAGCGATCGAGCAACAACAACCTTCCCGCTATGCGTTTTGGAAGGTTGTTGCCGATACGCACATGATCATTCCCTGCAAAGAAACGCACAACTGGGCGATTGACGCCGAGTGCACGGTATTTTTTTGTCATGCGAATGACCCATTCAATCTCCTGATGACTGGGAAATGCGGGATCCCAGCCACCCACATCCTCGTACACTACCCGCTTCACCAGAAGAGTTTGCCCAATGAAGCCGTGAAATTTAGTGAGTGCACGTTCATGATAATCCGCAACACCTTCTGGTACATGAGTGATCTCCACCCTCCCATCGGGATATTTGTTCTCAATCGCCGCATAGCAGAAACCCACGGCCTCTGGAGTATTTGAAAGGGCCCCATAGAGTGTTTCAAGTGCATCTGGATACCATTCGTCATCGTCGTCAATAAAGGCAAAATACTCCCCCGTCGCCCGGGCCATTGCCGTATTGCGCGCGGCAGCACCGCCTGAATTCTTCTCATGCTTGATGTAAGTGATTCGCGGGTCGACATAATGACGGACCACCTCCTCGGCTGGCTTGTCGGGGCAATCATCGACAATGATCATTTCCCAGTCGGTGAATGTCTGTGCGAGCACAGACTCGATAGCCCGACCGATCATCTCGGGGCGGTTATAAGTTGGGGTAATTATAGAGATTTTTGGCATAGTGGGCACCAAGTAATAACGGGTGGAAATTGAAAATAGTGGCAATGAGAAATCACGGAGAATCTACCCGCGCTACTCACAATAATTTAAAAATATCCCGATTATTCAATTATTGGGTCATGAAAAACCAGATATCATTCCTCTTGTCCCTCAAATTCTTGCATACTACTGAGATAGTGCGCACAAAGCCCTGCACTGCGCGCAATGATAAAGAGTGCAGTGCTTGCTGCGGGTTTCCATCCAAGGGTACACAGTGCCGCCGCAATTGCACCGTCAATATTGAGCGGTAATGTCTTCCCGGGTAACTGTGTTGCAAGCGCCTCTCCCATCTCACGCGCGACCGTGAAATATGTTTTTGGAAATCCAAGACGGTTTATTGTTTCCACAATAAACTCGGCGCGTGGATCTTTTTTGTATAAACGATGCCCAAATCCAGGCAACCGTTTTTTTTGTGCAATGAATTGTATAACCGCCTCTTCGGCACTCATTTTTCCTCTGGCAATATCATAAAATAATCGCATCGCCGGTTCTCCTGCTCCTCCGTGCGTTTCATTTATCATCTGCATACCGTCACCTACCGCCTTACCCATTGATATGCCGTCCCTTGCGGCAGCAATCGTCACTTTTGCGGATGGTGTATCCGGTCCGTGGTCAATCGAAAACTTGAGCAGCAATTCAAAAAGCTCGAGCTCTTTCGCATTGGGTTTTTGCTCACTCAAGAGTTCATACAAGAGCGCACCATATGAGCATGACGTGACTGCGGTGAGTAGGGATTCGTTACTGAAGAGAGGCTCGTGTTCGTTGTTATGTGTAACCGTGAGTGCCATGGTGTCACTGTAACTTATTTGAGTGCTGATGCAAGAAGCGCTGCGATATCATCAAAACGTTCAGCAACAAGCGCTCCCGCATCTTTAAGCAACGCACGTTTTTCTCCCGCATCGTGTTTGTTTTTTTCAAGTATGGCGCCAGTGTGTCCGAAGGGTGCTTCAATCGCGAGTTGCGAAACAAAATCACCGGCAACAAATGCGACCACGGGTTTAGTGATATGACCGGCATGCAAAGCTGCTGCCACACGCTCCTCTGCATTTCCGCCAATCTCACCGAAAATGACCGATGCATGGGTGCGCTCATCTTGTTCAAGAAGTGTGAGCAGATCGGCAAAGTCACTTCCACTCACGCGTTCACCACCGAGTCCGCATGCAAGCGAAGCACCAAGGCCATGCTGCTTCAAATGAATGGCTATTTCTGAGATCATGCCACCGGATTTTGAGAGAATCGCAATGTTTCCCGGCGTGAATGCGCGTGTCGGGGTATCGCCACCTATCATGCCGATCTTGATTTGTTTGTGTGGGACGATCATTCCGACGGAACCTGGTCCGATCAATACAGCATTTGTTTCTTTTGCCTGAGCGATCATGCATAGTGCATCATGCACAGGAACTTTTTCTGCTCCCACGAGAAGATATGGGACTCCTGCGGCAAGTGCTTCCTCTGTTGCCTGAAGTGCGAGGAGTGGAGGAACGAATTGCACGATCATATTCACGGGACCTGCTACATCAATTGCTTCCTTGACTGTATTAAAGACCAAAACTCCATCAATTTGCTCTCCACCTTTCCCTGGCGTTACTCCAGCGACCACGTTCGTCCCATATGCACGCATACCTGAAAGTGCCCGTCGGCCCTCCTTTCCGGTGATACCTTGAATAAGTACGCGAGGATTATCGGGTATGAGTTTTTGCATGTTGACAGGCTTGTGCTAACCGCACAACTTGTTGTGCAGATCGTTCAATGCTCGTTTCCTCGCCGCTCACATGAAGGTCAAAATCTTTCACTTCACGAAGCATCGCGTATGCTTCTTGGTCGTGAGGGCCGGCACGTCGGATAACGATCGGGTAATCAATAGGAAGATTAAGTTCTTTGCGTGCATGTCGAAGTCCTTCAATCAGTCCGCGGAGTGTTTCGTTGATATCGGTAAAATTGGCAACCGCTCCAACGACCCAAAGTGCAGCAAGGTCTGGTTTCGAAACAACAACAGCAACAAGTTGTTTCACTTTTTCCCCCATTGGATTGCCGGAATATTCAGTGTAGTTGGCGGGTTTCCCTCCATTCCTGAAGAGAGCATCCATTGCAACAAGTGATGCACCCCCACCGGAAGGAAGCATGCCAATATTACCATCGAGATCAACATAAGAAGATCCGGCGGTACCACGATGGTCGTCGGCATCAATTTTCCTTGCTGCAAGTTCACGTTCAGTAGGAGCTTTCCCTTGAGCGAAAGCTCGTTCGGAATACACGAGATCTGGATGCCGTTTCATTGCACAGTCATCGAGAATAATTTTTGCATCAAGCGCGACCCACTCGCTTGTATTCTTTTCATGTACGAGCGGGTTGACTTCAAGTAAGAGGCAGTCATTCGCACAGAAAATATCAAAAAGTTTTTTGAGTACTGTCTCTGGGATAAGCGTATCAGGAAATTTTGGATTTTTAAGATCAAGCACCGTCTTCGTCACGGGACGTTCTTCTATTCCCGTTCCCCCATTATCAGAAATGACACAAGAAACAGTTTTTGTTTCCAGATCACAGGAAAAAGAAATAAAATATTCTGGCCCATCGTATAAAACTTTTTCTTCAACAAGCACACTCTCGACTGGCAAGCCTTTTATTACACTTTCAAATAGCTGCGACACTGAAGTAAGTAGGTCTTTTTCATTTTCTACAAGAAAAATCCCATCAGCTTCCTTACGCCCACCCGTGAGCACCTGTGCCTTAACCAAAACAGGGTAGAAGGGATTTGGGAGTGTTTGTTCAAGAGCACTGATGAGTTGGGCACGAGGAATATGAACTCCACCTTTTTGTAGTAGTGATTTACCCTCATGTTCGTAGAGATTCATGCCTATTACTATAGCAGTGCGCAGACTAAACACACAGCATGGTACAAACTTTATGTTACCACCCGCCACAATAATCTCACTGCGGGAGAATGGGCATACTCCAAAAAAATCTCCCACAAAAGAGAGGGATCTTCTCAATTTATGAAAGTTTTTTTCCAATGATAAACGCCTCGGCAACAGCAAGCTCTTTATCGGAGATACCCGAAAACTTCGGAGCCAAATCTTTTCGCTCGAGTTGAAGATCTCGCTCGGGATGGCGATAGACGTCATCGTGAATGATCTTAAAATACTTCTCCATCTCAGTAATGTGCCATTCATGCGGATAACGGTTTATCAGATATTTGCTTTTACCGCGCACTATTTTCCACTCAAGGTCTGAATATTGCCAATGCCCGTTCCGCAAGCCCGAAGTGTCGTGACATTTGAAATCAATCGATGATGCGATCACCCCGCCATCACGCAGTAACTCGTTCGCCGCATAATAGGTATGTTCGACATCATCAACATGTTCAAGCGCCGCAAATGAAATAATAAGATCAATACTTTTTTGATGTTCTTTGATCGACTCATCGGTGTCCCAAGGAACGCTATACTTTATTGAAATCTCTTCACTTTTATGTTTGTCATTATTTCCCTTTGCACGAATTGCGACCCTGATTTTATCGAGTCGAGCATCGGCAAGGTACACCTTGAGTTTCTCCTCGGTAAGAATGTGCCCCGGAAAATCATATGAATCAAGATACGGGCGTTGCTTTGGGCATTGTGCTTGATTTAATAAAGGTGCTCGCCGCTTGAAAATACTGATCAGTTCTTCAAAAATTTTTTCATTGTCAAAATTGTACGCAGTTGGGACGGTGTCAAGCGCAAGAAACGAATCGGCTCCGGAGAGCATTGCGGCGAGACCAACCCCAAGCGAATCACCAGGACCGATTTCTGCTATGCTTTTAAGCCCCCCCCGCTACTACTCCTTGCTGATCTAAAACAATCATTGTCCGCATCCATGATGTGTATAAACCCATTGCCGTATCGTGCACATTGTCATACTTTCTTATTCCAACTCCACGAAACTGTCGCTGATGTTGTGGCAAATATTTTCCCAAAGAATCAGGAAGGTATGTTGACACTCCTTTTAACAGGAATTTTGGCTTTTTTAATCGTTCACGAAGTTTCATATCCAATATTTTTTTAATTGATTGCTTTGATGATAACATGTTTTCCCCTTGTAAACAAAACGATTATTTTTCGCGACCAAGAACCCCCTCTAATCTCTTTGATTGCTCTTTCCACGTTGGCATGGTTGCAACAAACTCATATCCTCCCCGTGCGATTTGTTCACGTAAGGTTGAATCTTTAACCAATCGCTCAAGCTCTTCGGCGAGCCGTTTTTCATCGCGACGCGGTGCCACAAGCGCGGTCTTTTCATGAAAAGCAAAATCTCTTGAGCCGCCGTTATCATACGTCATGACCGCCGTTCCACAGGCCATTGCCTCAAGCGATGGGAGGCCAAAACCCTCATCCCACGAGGGGCAGAGAAAAATGTCGCAATTGGAATAGAGCCAAGCGAGTTTTCCTTGCGGAAGATTGTAATAATATTCATCAAACTCATGCACAGACTTAGCCTGACGGGCGCCAAATCCGATCAATCGAATTTCTGGATATTTTTTCTTTAATTCTACAACGACCTCGACACCCTCCTTCGTCCCCTTCCATTCATATGTGTGATCAAGAAGAAGAATGCGCACGCCATCGTGTTTTTCTCGCTGAACGGGATGAAACAGTTCGCGATCAATCGGATTAACAAGGAGCGCGGCATCTTGTTTATACTTTTCTTTGAGTAAATCCTTAAGCCACGTCGCAACAACGATCTTTTTCTGCGGTAAGTAATAGGCGCGATCCACAAGCACACGATCGCCATGATAAAGCCCTTCGTCATGTTGCAATAAATAAAATTGACGTCCCAATGATGTGGAAAAATCCTTAGTCGCAAGTGCTGTTTGATGTGTTGTGGCAATAAGCACGTCACTCACTGCTATCGTATCGGGCGTAAATGTTGGTACACGAATAATACGAGCACAAAAGTGAGCGATCCAATTGGGGTACCCCAGATGAAAAAAATTGGCGAGGGTGCGACGAATCGGATTGCCACTTTGCACATAGACCGTCACCTCATGCCCACGTAGAGCGAGCCGCGATGCGTACTCAAGTATAATGCGCACTCCGCCGGAAACCTTGAGGTGCGGGACAAGAAAAGATATTTTCATACAAGGGATACACCCCAAACACTAATGAATAGGACTTTCCCAGTCTTCCGATTTTGTTGTTTGGCGATGTTCGTCGTTGGAATCAAATTTGTGATCAATGTACGCAAGGAGAATGGTGTCTTCAAGCGCCTTGTATCCATGCCACACATTCGGAGGAATGATTAGTGTCTTCCGAGAGTGAGTCGAGAGCACGACGCGTTCCTCGCTGCCATCCCCTGTGATGAGCCGAAAAAGCATCGCGCCGTGCGCAATTGCAAAATAATCAGTTTGCTTTTTGTGTAAATGTAACCCCGCAATCGACCCCTTCGGCACATGAGTAAAATTGATATCTCCTTTTAATCCAGGAATAACATCATAAAAACCGCGGCGGCGATCGTCTTCGTGAAAGCGTTGTTCATGAATCGCGCTGATTGTCTTTATTTTTTTTGCCATAGTATAAAAATTAGCTCAATTCCATCATATAGCGCTTTAGCCCATCCTGCCAATGCGGGAGCACAATACCTCTCTTTTTCAGCTTGATATTTTTCAGCACACTCCTTGGAGGACGATCGATTCTGCTTCCTGAATTTTCTGTTGAGATTTTTTTTATTTTTGATGAATAATTCGCAATATGGAAGATTTCTTTCGCAAAATCAAACCACGTGGCACTTCCTTCGTTTACGAGATGATACGTTCCATGAGGTACCTTGCGTAAAAGCAACGCATTGATGCCAGTTGCTAAATCGAGAGTATATGTAGGTGCAGTCCACTGATCTGAAACCACCCTCAGTTCTTTCTCTACTCTTCCACGCATAAGCATTTGCGTCACAAAATTGTGTCGCTTTTTATTACCCTTACCACCACCTGAATGAAGACCAAAAAGTGCACTTGTCCGAATGATCCAATGCTTCGGATTGCCAATGCGCACCAACCGCTCCCCCGCCTCCTTTGAGGCGCCGTAGATATTGAGCGGGTGAGCCACATCATCCTCAGCATATCCACCCTTTTTTGTTCCATCAAAAACATAATCGGTGCTTATGTGTAGCATGGGAATACCAAGAGCAAACGTAGCACGTGCAATATTGTACGGGCCGATTGCATTGACCGCATACACCAACAGCGCGTTATGTTCTGCATCCTCTACCTTGTTATAAGCAGCAGCATTGATCACCGTGTCGGGCTTCACCTTATTGACCTTTTGCTCGACAACGAGCGCGTTTACAATATCCACCTCAGTATGATCTACGGCAATAACCTCATATCGAGGAGAGAGTGCACGCACAAGATCATGCCCAAGTTGACCGCATGCACCAAAGATGAGGATGCGGGGTTTCTGACGACTAGGGGGCCTAGTAGTACTTCGCTTGTCGCTGTTTTTCATAGTGGTCTAAGAATTCTTTTTTTGCCTTCACCTTCTTCCACCACTCGGGATTATTTACATACCAATCGATAATCTCAGGAAGCGCTTCGTCAAGATGGCGCTTCGGTTTCCAACCGAGCTCCTGCTCGATCTTTCCTCCGTGTGGTGCATAGCGCAGATCGGCTCCGGGACGATCACCTACATGAAGCAGTACATCGTTGTGCTCTCGCTTGAGATACGCTGTGATACGCTCCAGCACATCGAGGTTCGATGTTTCATGACCCGCAATATTATAAATGCTCCCATCTTTTGCATGATGCAGCACCGTGTCAATTCCTTCGGCAAAATCGTCAGTGTGAAGCCATGTGCGCACATGCTTACCATTTCCATGCACAGGTATCTGCTGCCCCTCAATAATGTTCGTGATCGCAAGCGGGATCAATTTTTCGGGGTACTGATACGGACCGAAGTTATTCGAACCGCGTACGATAAAGACTGGGGCATTGTGCGAGCGCATGTAAGACTGCACAAGAAGATCGGCGCCGGCTTTTGATGCTGCGTAGGGATTCGATGGACGCATCGGACTTTCTTCAGTTGAGTATCCTTCAGAAATATCGCCGTAGATCTCATCAGTAGAAATTTGCATGAATTTCAGGCCATGGATACGCGCAAGGTGAAGCAGGTTTTGCACACCGACCACATTCGAACGGATGAATTCCCCCGAATCAACAAGCGAGCGATCAACATGACTTTCGGCGGCAAAGTTGATTACCACATCGGGTGCGTATTGTTCGAGCACTGCACCCACCGCTTTTGCATCAACGATGTCACCTTGAACAAAAAAGTAACGACGCTTGTCCTCTCTTGTGCTTTCCGTCGCCGCGATATCGCTCAAATTTTCGGGATTTCCCGCATAGGTCAGCGCATCATAATTAATGATGGTGTACGAGGGATATTTGTTATAAATGTGGCGAATGAAATTTGATCCGATAAATCCCATTCCTCCGGTGACAAGTAGTTTCATGTGTTTTTTCTATACTAAAGGAAACCTCCTACGTTGACAAAAAGTGGCAGAAAATGGCCGCAAAAGAAGAGAAGACTAGAGCACACGGAGGGATTCACCGATTGGGACGATAAACTTCGTCCCCCGCTTGTGTAGTGCGTCTTCGCGTTCAAGAATTTTATCCAAATAATTCCATGCGAGTATGAGCAAATAATCAGGCGGATCTTTTCGTGCGACATCGACATGAACAACAGGAATATGCATCCCCGGCGAAAATTTGCCAATTTTTGTGGGAAGTTCTTCTGTTAAATAATCCAATGTCTCAGGACCGATCTTTGCGTAATTCAAGAGAGTGTTCCCCTTCGCGGGCGCACCATAGCCAGCAATGCTTTTTCCTTCACTTTTCAGTTTTGCTAATAAATCAGTGAGCTCCTTCACGCGGCGCTCCACGCGATACGCAAGGTTATGATAGGACGGAACAATATTGAGATTCATTGCTTCTTCTTTATTGACAAAACCAACAACGCGGAGCATCACCTCGTGTGCACTGGGCCAACCGACAAACACGCGAATGGACTCGCCTTGCACACTTTTTCCTCGCACATCAAAGACGTCGAGACCATGCGATTCGAACATGCGCTTGAGTGGACGCACCGAGAGACACGCCAAATGCTCATGGTAGATAGTATCAAACGAAAGATTCTCAAACATATCAACGAGATAAGGCGCTTCAAAAACAAATGTGCCATTTTGTGCAAGTAGCTCCTTCACCGCTCGCACCAATCCTTGGTGATCATTAATGTGCGCAACGACATTATTGCCAATGATCACGTCCGCCTTGCCATGCTCTTGTGCAATGCGCTTCGCGACCGCTTCACCCCAAGGCTCAGCAATCGTCGGAGTGCCCCGTTCATTCGCCATTTGTGCGACATTTTTTGCAGGGTCAACACCCAACACTTTTTTGATACCCAATTGCTGAAATGCAGAAAGGAGTAATCCGTCATTACTTCCCAGTTCCACAACAAAAGAATCTGGAGTGAGGTGGAAACGATCAATAATACTCTGCGCGTATTCAGTGAAATGCTTCGGTGTCGTCGGACCTGCACCCGCAGTCAAGTACACATAATCCTGAAAAAGCGTATCGAGATCAACGACATCAATAAGTTGCACGAGCTGACAATCATCACAGACGTAAGCCTTGAGCGGATAACGCGCCTCTTTCCCTGCTGCAAGCGCTTCCTTGGTGAGAAAAGCATTCGCAGGAGGCTGGTCGGAGAGATCGAGAAAAAGAGTAAGCTTGGTCGATCCACAATCACGGCAGTTTGTATTCTTCGTAAGCATGATGTCAACTATAATTGGTATTAAGCACGAGGGCAAGTTCTCATTTTTGATAACGCACTGACGAGACTCTGCGCAACAAGTTTCGGTGTGCTAGTTTTTGTAAATATATCATAAGCAGCTCTACCCATTTCTTCCGAATCTCCGCTTTCCTTCAATTGCCTTATCGCGCGAGCAAGGTCTTCTGGGTCTCCTTGTTTTACTCCAATAGTATCGACCCCCGGAGTAAACACCTCGCGAAGTGACGATGAATCAACATTGATTGAGACGCGCGCCATTGCAGCCGCTTCATAGAGTTTGTTGGGAATCGCCCGCACAACACGTGGCACGTCACCCACAAGCCCCACGCAGACATCAGCATTGCGAATATATTCAACAACTTTTTCTCGCGGAAGTGTCGGGAAGAACGTGACATTGGTGACCTGCAGTTTTTCTACCAACGCCTTTGTTTCATTAAACGCCTGGCCACCTCCGACCATCGTGAAGTGCACGTCCTTTTGTTCAAGCAGTTTTGCCGCGCGCACAATCACATCAGTCCCCTGCACAGGAATATATTTGCCGTGAAACTCAACTTCAAATTTCCCTGTGTCGCATGTTTTTGCAAGTGGAGTAAATACACGAGTATCCGCACCCACCAGCACGCGTGCAAGTTTACTCATCGGAACGCCGAATGTTTCATGAAAATAAACGCAATTGGTGCCCGTGTCGAGAATGACAAGATTGGACACCTTGCACCCCAGCCAATCCATGAACCAATACAGGTATGCTTTAAGTGAGTGCGGGCTTGTCAGCTTACGGTCGAATACCCAATTGTCATAAATAGAGAAAAGTGGTTCCCAAACAATCGGTCGTCGCAATGAAATGAGTCGTGCAAAAAATGGCATAAACCGAGCGTCACCCAATCCAACAAGTAACACGTCATAATCTCCACGGAGCGCGCGATGTTTTTGCCAAAGTTTCCAATATTTACCAAGCCCTTTCCCTCGAGCATTACAGTGGGCGACAGTAACATCACACTCCTTAAGTCCATACAGAATAACCCGTGTCCGCGAGTAGTCGGGATCATAATCACCAAAATAACAAATCCTCATGTAGCAATATTAACAGAAGGCCTCCCTCGCAGGTAGCATGCTTTGCTCACGACAAAAACGCATGCTAGCATAGTGTAAACGTGGAATCTGGGAATGGCGCTCCTGATTTCTTAGTCGTATTATGAAAAACGAAAAGAAAACAAGAAAAGAGGCGCAGGACCTTTATCGAAACCTCGGGTGGCCTTCCTTTTTTGCTCGATTAAAATTTTACTTTGCACCCTTCGTCAAGATCGAAGCGCTGGTACCCAAAGAAGGACTCATCGTTGACCTCGGATGCGGCTATGGGCTTTTCTCGCACTATATTGGCATTGCTGAGCCGAAGCGCACCGTCCTTGGATTCGACCTCGACCAAAGCAAGACCAAATACGGAGACCGTGGATACACAAATGTCACTTGTCGCTATGGTGATATTACCAAAGTAGAAATACCACCGGCCGACTGTATCATTTTTACACACGTGCTCCATCATCTCACTTCCTATGAATCACAAAAAGCGCTACTCCTCACATGTAAAAACAAATTGAAAGAGGGGGGCACGCTGATCATTACCGAGGTTGGAGAAAAGCCGTTATGGAAACATATTTTGTGTTATATTGCCGATCGTATACTCTACCCACACGATAAGCTGCACTATCGAACCAACGAAGAAATGGGTGTGCTCCTTGTAGAAATTTTTAATAATGTCCAAATCATTCCAATGGACGAAGGAACATTGTTCTCTCATGTCACCTTCCTTTGCACAAAACGTGTATAGCTAACGGCTAGCGAAGTACAAACAGTTATTTGCAATTATTACCTCCCCTTGTTACCATAGGAGACATGAAAATCATCCGAGGAATTAAGCCGGAATTTGTTGACCAACGAGGTGGGATTACCCGCATCTTGGATGACGAGAATTTCGCAGTGCACAGCATTTTATATATCACTTCAAAGACGGGGACCATCCGATCCAACCATTATCACAAGACCGATGCACATTGGTGTTACTTGGTGTCGGGCAAAGCTGAATACTACGAGAAACCTGTTTCAGGCGGAGAGATAGAGCACACACCCCTTGAAGCTGGCGACATGGTCTATTCAGATAGCATGATTATTCATGCGGTGCGCTTCACCGAAGACTCTGTACTGCTTGCATTTTCACGCAACCCACGCAATCAAGAGTGTTATGAAGAAGACACTGTGCGCGTTGAACTCATCAAATAATCACCCATGAATAGTGCGGGGCAAAAAAAGATTTCCTGTGCCGTGATCGGTCTTGGGGGTTTTGGCAAACACTATGTTCGTCTTCTTTCTGATAATCCCCGAGCGACTCTGGCTGCGGTGATTAGCCCTTCTGCTCTTACAAGAGAGATGAGTCTCGGTATTGAAACAAAGCGTTATACTCATGCTCAAGGTGTGTTTGATGACCCAGCCATCAATGCGGTTGTCATTGCTACACCACTCAACACACACGCCGCACTTGCGACCGCAGCGATTAAAGCGGGAAAGCATGTCCTCCTTGAAAAACCATTTGCCGTAAACCTCAAGGAAGCGGAACAAGTAAAAAATATGGTCACGGGGAGCGGAACAGTATTTATGCTCGGCCACCAATATCTCTACAATGACGATGTTGCCGCCCTCAAACACGAGATCGACAGGGGTCGCATCGGCGCAGTGCGCTATGTACACGCAGAACAACTTTATGCCGGTCCGATCCGTTTTGATGTTGGCTGTTTTCGCGAAGCAGCAACACACGAGATCGCACTCATTGACCACCTCTTTTCTCCCGGTGTTCCCGTTTCTGTACAGGCGGGTTCCATTGATCTATCCGGCGGAATGCGCGAGGATTTTGCAGCGGTGACCATCAACTATGCAAATGGACTTTTTGCACACATCGTCGTTTCGCAATATTCACCAATCAAATCTCGAAGAATGATATTCGGCGGTGATGACGGCATGGCTCTGTTTGACGACCAAAGGACGGATGACAAAGTAATATTCTCGCTTCGACCATTTCCCAAATCAGAAAAAATGACGCAAACTCGATCGCTCCCCATTCCTAGTGGTGAAACTTTTACCCCAAAAATCGCTGTGCGCAAAGAGCCACTCGCACAAGAGATCGAACATTTTCTCAATTGTATCGAGAGCGGCACAACTCCACGCTCGGATATCACTCACGCGATGCGGGTTGAGACCGTACTCGCCGAAGTTGCTCGTGTGATGAATATCGCTTAATGTTATACTCTACGCTATGAATGAGATGCCCGACCTGTCAATAATTGTGCCTGCCTACAATGAAGCACTGCGCCTTCCTCCCACGCTAAAACGCATGGTCGAAAATTTAAGAAAGGATTTCCCTGGCACCTTCGAAATCATCGTACTCGATGACGGAAGTAAGGATACAACAAGCGCGGTCGCGGCAGAATTTGCTTCACAACACAAAGAAGTTTCCCTTATCACCAACAAAGAAAATCGCGGTCGCGGGTTTGTCATGCAACAGGGAGTACTTGGCGCGAAAGGACGATATATTCTCGATACCGATGCAGATGGGAGCGTTGCCGATGAAGCTATCCACCGTTTCTATCGATATATCGAATCACACAATGATGTGGACATGATCATCGGGAGTAGAAATATGGAGGGTGCGAAAATCCTTGTCGATCAGCCGCTCCTGCGTGTGCTCCTCGGTTATATTTTTATGATTCTCGCTTGGACCCTATTCAGATGGCGCTTTGTAGATCGGGTAAATGGATTTAAATTTTTCAGACGAGAGGTCGCTCATGATGTGTTCGCACATCTCCATGAAAATACGTTTTTTGGAGAGGCGGAAGTAACCTACGTCACAGACAGGAGGGGCTGGCATGTCAAAGAATTGCCCGTATTTTGGAGTGACAATTGTGATTCACGCATCCGACCATGGAGAGAATCCTATCGTTCATTCACAGGGATGTTCAGAATTTTGTTACGAGACTGGAAAGGAGAATATAGCAAAAATCTGATGGGGCGCGTATAGGGGTTTTTACTGGTGTGTTTATGCCCCGCAGCAAAGCTTCGGGGATTGCACAGGATCAGCATCGGCGGAGGCCGATTCTTTTCCAGTAAAGAACGCCTGGTTCAGCCCACAGAATACCCCGTCCGCTCTGCGGCATGGATCGAGTGGGCTGATGTTCTTTACTTTTGTTCAATTTGTAGTACCTCGATTGTTGGTCCATTTTGTTTCAAGCCCCAGAGATCCAAAAGTGTTGCCTCATTGTTTGCAAGTTCGAGACTGCGAGTATTTTTGTTCGCATTTGCAGGGAAAATGAAGACTCGTTTTGCCCCCTGAGAAAAACCGAGCCGAGTGATTTGCTCTAACTGTGCTTTCCGACTCTCGGGCCTCCACCATGACAAAATAATATACTCGAATTTTTCACCACTTCCGTACTCACCAAAAGTGGGGTTGTAAACAAAATATGCAGGAATATTGATCTTCTCTGGATGAAGAGCAAGGTGTGCTCGCTTCACCGTCATCCGCTCGGGTGCCCCTGCCCGCATGCGCCCCAACGTTATGGAATCTTCTGGAAGCTCCAGTTTTTCATCAAAATTGATGATGCCTTTCCCGTCAGGAATATTTTGCAGGATCCACTCTCTGGCACCTAATCGCGTCGAGGGGAGGCTAAGTCGCACATCGAATACAATTGGACCATAAAGCATTGCCACAAAAACAAGTACGGTGAGAAAAAGATGAAATTGGGGGAGTACACGCTCAAGGAGAGTATTCATTCCGAATGCCCCAAGAAGCGCTAAAACGGGTATAACGGGCAGTATGTAGCGTGGCTCACAATTCACGATGCCAAATATTGAAAGTGCGGTAATTCCAAGAAAATACGCGACAAGAAAACACCCGAGAACAATAACCTCACTACGTTTGTCTTCAAAGAATCGCCACCGGAATAAGAGCGCGCCACAAAGCGCCAACAAGGAAAGGAAAAATTCATGTGCAAAGAGCGTACGAACATAATAGGTTGCGGCATCCATCTGCCCACCACCACAGAAGTGGGTACCACCCCTTGACGCCACTCCCATTGTGTCAGAGGAACCGTTAATCGTCGCAAAAAAATTTTTAATATAACCGAGATAATTTTCAAGGCCATAAGGATTGAGGTAGTAAAACACCAAAAGTGCTCCGAACATAAGACTGTGCGCAAGAAGAAAGCCGTGATGCAAAAATATCTGTGCAAAAGATCTTCCGCGATTTCGCAAGATATGCGCAACAAAAAATGGAATGTACGCAAGCACCCCAATAGTGTTAATTCCAAACGAAAGAGCGATACTCATTCCTCCAAAAAGGTAGCGCCGAACCGTTGGTTCATCGAGAAGGCGGAGTGCGGCCCATAATACCAGCATAAACATAAGTAGCTGCAGACTCCAAACGCGACCAAAATGGGCAAGTTGCACGAACAATGAACTCATCGCAAAAAAAGATACGGCAAAAACGACAACGCGTCTCCTCGCAAATAGTCTCTGGGCAATACGATAAAACACCACAAGCGCAAGCGCACCATAACACATCGATGCTAGGCGGGCGAAGGGAAGGAGTTTTGCGAAATCAAGAATGACAAATTCACGTATCGCATCAACGCTTGTCGCCACACCGAGTAAGGGGAGGGAAAAAATCGCGAGTACCGCAAAAGGCAATTGGGCGTATGCAACAACGGGCAAATAATAGAAGGTTGGATATGCTGGGCGAAGCGTGTGATCAGAAATCATCTTGAGTGCGGCCACAAAAGGAGGCGTTTCATCGTTCACCGTGGTGGTAAGTCCAAAATTATAGAATATGCCCGTTCCGGCAAGGAGAACAAAGAGTCCGACGATGAGCACGAGGCCTGTTTCTCGACGAAAAAAATTTATGCAATTACGCAACATGCACTATTCTGGGAGTTTATAAATAGTGATACCCCCTGCCGAATATTCGACCGGCAACCGAAGACTGTCGACACCCCAATCGGGATCATACTTTTGGTCCCAGAGAATATAGTCAACGCGATACTGTTTGATATCGCGCAGAAAATCATCCGAGCGCAAAAGGTTCTCTGGGGTAAATCGCGCGCGTTCGGGGGGCATAAGATAGTTGGTGGCTCCGAGCGACCACATGGTATTTTTGGTCGTATAAACTGGAATGAGTTCCGAGATGCGCTCATTTGCCATGATGACCGACTCTTCCGGTGTTTTCTCCTCAATCCAAGAGAATGCGGGAACATAACGCTGATCCTCACTTGCCCGAGGAGTGTTTTGCACATACGAAGCGTGTTGAATAAATGTTCCTGTTCCAATAAAGAGGAGCGAGAGGAGCCAAGGAAGCGCACCCCACACGATGTAGAAGCGAGGCCGAGAGTTAACCAAGTAAAGAGTTGCCGCACTCCCAAGAAACATCAGGAGAATAATAAAAATGGGGATGTTAAAATTATGATGGTAGTGACCGGAGTGTAAGCTTACCCCCGTTAACACCTGCTGGTTGACCACGACAAATGTCGTGACGAGGAGCGCGACGACAAGGATGGCGTATTCGCGAATAACGCCGATCGCCTGCTTTGCCTTAGCGTGAAAGAAATATATGCCAAAAAGGAGAGAGACGAGTAGCCCGTTCTTACTCATCTCCGCAAAATGCCCAAATTGCGTGCTATACGCGGTAATTTGAGGGTAATCAACATGCGTCCGAGCCTCATAGATAGCCCAAAGCGCAGGAACACCAACCAAAAGGCCGCCAAGTGTGGTGAGCACCAACCGCCATGCATCTTTCTTTTGTCCAAAAAACAGCCAAAAAAATGCAAGAATAAAATTAAGCACAAAGAAAAAAGTAAAACTATAAAAATAAGAGTAGAACGAGAGTCCGAGCAAGGCACCCAATACAACAAACCATGTGGTGCTCCGCCTCAAGACGACGGAGAGGAGCACATTGAGATACAAAAAGGTGAGCACTCCATCAAACTGTGGATGTACGGCGCGATTATAAACAAATTCAGTAAAAAACGATGCATCCCCGCGCAAAAGGTGGGAGAGATTATTAGCGTAAAGCCATGTCGAGCCTACCAGAAAAAAGAGTCCGCCTGCAATAGACCACGCTTGCCTATTTCTTGTCGCACTCAAATCCTCAGTGCCGCCAATGCGACGCGCAAGCGGAGCAGTCATTCGAAATATGAGCGCATAGAGAAGGAGGAAGGTGATCGCGGGAAGAAGAAATTTATATATGAGATTGATTGTTGGAACAGAAATATCGAGCAACTTACCGGGGATTGCAAGAATTGTTTCCCCACCAGGTGATATGAAAATCGGACCGTGAAATTTATGCTCAAAAAGATACGGATTGCCGATGCGCCCCTCGTCATAAAACTCGTGCATACGCGCTAGGTAATACCATTCTGACTCAGTATTCATCATCATGTAAAATCCCTCGTAGTGATCACCCTCATTCGCAATAAAAACGAGCTGTGGAGCAACGATAAAGAGGCCCACGAACAACGCGAAAAGAATCGCAATCAGATGTCTCTTTGATAAATCACGAGAGTGAGCAAATACGTTCATTTATTTTTCACAGATAAACACAAATTCGATCTCGTCGAATCCTCCAACCCAAAAACACCAAATGCGGCTCGCAAACGCTGGTGAAAGATTCGCAAACCAAGAAATAATCTTATGCACGATTCCGAGCAACGCAATCATGAATGCACCGTATCCCATAAATGGCAGGAGGTGGAAAAATGCAAGCCAGTGTAATTCCATTTTCTCCAGCTTGTAATCCACTCCAAAATAACCGGCATGCGCGAAATTCTTGTTGAAATAAAGAGGAAAGGTCACATCAAACCCATGCGCATGCTCCGCATGAGTAAACCCACGGCTAAAATGTGGGACCTTCACAATAAATCTTCCACCGGGTTTGAGTATGCGATGAACCTCTTTCATTACCTCAAAAGGACGGTCGAGGTGTTCAATCACATGAGATGCCTCAACGAGGTCGACACTTCCTTCTGCGAAGGGGTACGGGAACACATTGAGGTCGTGAACGACGTCCGGCGAAAGACTCTTCAGCCAATCGACGTTGATATAGCCCTCTTTGGGATACCCCGCACAACCAAGATTAACCTTAGTTTCCTTTTGTTGTTCCATAGTCGTCTAGTGTAACAAAGCGTACCGCAAATACAAGATACTTAAAAATCTTCTGGCACTACACACACCTCAAACCATTCATCATGGTAGACGGGTGCGCACAAGGGTAACTTACCAGATATTGCTGTGCCCCCTGCTTGGGAAACAATATAACGAACGTGATACTTCGCATACTCTTGTGTAATATTGGCAGCAAGATACGGATAATAGTCTGCATATTTTTTCTGCATCGCTGCACTATCCCTAAATGATTGCTCGGCTTTTGGCGCGAGACAACTTCCTGCGACTTGAAAGAGCGAACACAATCGATACCGCAACGCCGATGTTTTCGCAAGATAGCTTGGGACGGGTCCGAGATATTCCGTGCTGCGAACAACAAACTCATCAAGTGTTAAATTGTCAAAGGCATGATACAGCAAGAAGCGTTCATCTAGTTCATCGGTGTTCAAGATAAATTGCCCACCATAACTATTGTACAAAACATAATGCTTCGTTACGGTAGTGATATAGCTATTAATATCTTCGGGTGCAATAACGACGCCCTTCGGTTGACCTCTAAACCAATCCAATATCCCAGCGTAGGTCTGTGTTTCAATAAATTTTTCTTTCAACGAACTAAAATGCGGAATAGAGCGCTGAAGGTTTATGCTCATTTGGAACACCAAGAAGAAAAACAGAAGGCCAACACACACACGCTTGGGCAAGGCATCACGCCCCTTAAATACAAATACCCAGATTGGTATGACAATAACAACACCGACAATCAAATACCACATGATGCCAAATCGTGCGATATGTACCGCGATCTCAAAATCTCGGCCGGTAAAAATATTACTCACCATCGCTAGGAGTATTCCAGTACCAGTGACCGTAATAAAAAAATGAGTAATGTGGCTCACCCCGTCAGGATAATACCGACGAAGCAAATATGTGAGCAGAAGAACAAGTACAATCCAACGGCCATAATAATAGGCTTCAATTTGTGGCCAATGTGAATAGAAAAGGGAGATACGCTCTAGAGTTACTGCGTAAAATTCCCGTGAAGAAAGAAGGATTGTGTTTATGATATGTGGGAGCGCAACCCCTATTGCCATAGTTCCAACAAGAGCCGTGCGGCGAATGTCGGGCCAATTGCGCGACCATAACAGCACAAGGAAATAGACTCCAAGTGTTGCGACAACCGTCATAAAGAGAAAAATATAAAAATAAGCGGTAATACCCGCCGTTATCGCAAGGAAGAGCATGCTCCCCTTTTTTCTGTTGAGATACGACCAGAACGCTAAGAGAAAAAGTATGTAGAGCGGATAGATGATCTGCATTGTTCCAGGGCGCAACATGTCCCCGTACACGCCCAAATAACACCAAAGTGCTCCGAGAAACCCGAGAATGGGATGTAGGGAATGTTCCTTAAAAAAGATACGAAGAAGGGCAAGAAGTACAAGAGCCCAAAGAAATATGTTCGCGTAATATCCTGTATTAAAAGAAAAGCCCAGGAGTTGCGGCAGGGCAACGATCACGTCATTGAGTGTTGCAACTGGCGATGCATCGTCACGGTGCTCAAAAAAATAGGGGTTCGTGACATAAAAATGCCCACGAGTGACATCGTTCGCACGAGCATAATAAAACATTGCGTCGTAGGACAATTCCGGTGTGACACCACGCCACGCATCACCCGTGTTGATGCGCGCCCACGCATAGGGCACGAGCGTAGCAATCGCCGCGGAAAGGACGAGCAAACCCACAACCATCTTTGTGGAAAAAATATTTGTTTGCCGAAAATATGAAAAAAGTTTTTCCATGAGTATCTGTTAGCTTAAAGGTGCTTCTGCAATAAATTCCCGAAAAAGCTCGACCTTTTTCGCATCTCCAGGGTTAAAAAGAAAGTTCTGTACATCCTTGCTCAATGCAACAAAGTCAAAATCTTTGATCGTCCTCAATATATACTCGCGAAGCAGAGTGGGATTATCAACATTGATCTTTGCTTCCAAGTACGCATAATTGGGCCGCGTGAGCGAAAGGAGAAAAACGATGTCAAAGAAGTCACGGCCCTTTGCACGCTTCCGGTTTACTGCCGCATATATTTTCTGCGACAAAAGAATATCGAGCGGTGTCACAAAGACCTCTGAAAATACGTCGAATTTGTTCATGATCTTCTTATCCGGAGTGTAGAGAAAATCATGTGCTACGCTATCTATCTGCATCAATATTTTTTCTCCTTCGTGAGGGGAAAGTCCGCTACCGTACAAAATATTCGGCAAACGAATGCTGCATCGAAAGGCATCCTTGCCTGCAAAACTTATTTCCACCTTAAGCCCCTCTGCTTCAAGACCCTTTTGCACCCTCCGAGACAGGGCCTCAAACTCACCCTCCTTCAGACTAAAATTATCGAAGTCGAGATCCTCAGAAAACCTTGTGTTGTTGTATATGATACGCAACGCCGTACCACCGAGAAAAGAAAGCTTGGGCGCATATTCCGAATCTGCAATGATCGCGAGCATTTTATACTGCAAATATTCACGCAGGATTGCGCGCTTGTACGGGCGAAGGTGTTCGGGATATTGTTCTTCAATTTGTGATAGCGTAAGCATGTTATTTGTTCTTTTCTATAAGCAACATGAGCTTTTCGAGTCGTAGGCAAAAACTTTTGCGATAAGAACCCTGTGCATATGCACGAAGTTTGGCAATATCAGCATGCGCGAGAAATTCTCCACTGTTGAAGCGCCATTCGTGAAAATCTGCCTCGCGAACAATATTCGGATTTAAGTAGAGATAATCCAACACCGCCTTTTCAATTTCTGCAATCTTGTACCCTTGCCCCCCGACCTGCTTGAGATGATAACCAAATAATAATTGGGAGCGCACATTTCTATATACGTAGTCGGCGATAGGTGTCTCAAAACGCGCCGTCTTCGCACTACTCACCGAGGTAATTGAATACACTCCCTCCGGAATAAGCCCGTAATAAGAAAGGGCAGACTCAAGTGACACATACGAAGGTGCATACAAATGATTGGCGATCAGAAAGAGCTTCTCTTCATTGAGGTCGGTGTCAGCGAACATATAATACCCGCGACGGAGCTTCTTGATGTAGCCCTTTTCTTGCCACTGACTCAGCCGTGAGGAATAAAACTTTTGGTCAATTTTTCGAATATCGGACAAAGAAAAAACACTAAAACCCTTCAACTGGTCCTTTAAGACTTGGTATTGCATATGTTTCTAAAGATTACCATAAACAGCAATCTTTGGAAACAACTCACGATCAGTTTATTGGGTGTTTTGGCGTGCATTCGGAATACGAAAAAATAGCTTTCTTTTGAGCTATTTTTTAAATTTCGGTACATTCTATCGTAAAAAATTCTGCTGCCATTCAAGAAATACCAAGATATTCCAAAGTTTTTTACGATGGTTGGCCTTTCCCGCACAATGCTCTTCAAAAAGCGAGCGCGCATAACGAAGGTCAATTGTCTTGTCGTGAGACGAAAGAAGTTCGGTTGCCCATTCGTGGAGCGGTCCGCGAAGCCAGCCACCCACGGGAATGCCAAACCCTTGTTTTTTGCGGTGGATAATGTCTCCGGGGAGCTTTCCTTCCATGACTTTTTTCAAAAGATACTTCGTCGTCATGCCATGAAGCTTGTATGCATACGGCAGTCGATTGGCAAATTCAACAACCTGTCGATCGAGGAATGGCGCTCGTGTTTCAAGCGACGCCTGCATGCTTGCGCGATCCACCTTCACCAATACTTCATCCATCATATATGAACGCTGGTACGCAAAAAGTAATCTATTGCGTTCGTCTTCCGCATTTGATTCCTCAAACGCATGCTCCGCGCCAAAATAAACGTTGTCACCGCGAACAGACTGCCACACTTGTGGAGTAAACAATTGTGCTCGCTCTTGCTCATTAAACGTACCGAGCCAGCGCATGTGTCTGCGCACCAGACTCCCCTCTTCGGACCCTTCAAGAAATTTGTTGAGCTTAAATTCCAAACTAAAATTCCCCAACGATGACGGAAGATGCGCGATAGCAGGCGCGACGATTCCTCGCCTCAGCACTTGCGGGAGCATGCGATACATACTCATCGTGCGCTCGGCTTGAAACGTCGGGTAACCGGCAAACAACTCATCGCCACCATCTCCACCGAGGGCGACGGTCACGTGCTCCTTCGTGAAACGTGAAAGCAGGTAGGTCGGAATGATCGACGCATCAGCAAGTGGTTCATCGAGCGAGGAAAATATTTCGGGTATCGCCTTGAGTGAATCTTCTCCGGAGAGTAGTTGATGGTGATGAATGGTGTCTAAGTGTTGTGCGACCGCGCGTGCATATGCCGACTCGTCAAAGTTCTTTTCAGAAAACCCTATAGAAAAGGTGTGGATTTGCTTCCCTTCTTTGCGTTTCGCCTCCGCTGCATAATACGCAACAGTTGAGCTATCAAGCCCACCGGAGAGAAAAATCCCGAGGGGCACGTCTGAAACAAGTCGGGCGGATACCGCATCGCTTAAATGCTGATCGAGTTGGATGAGCGCGTCATGTTCATTTATTAGAGTTTCTCGAAAATCGGGATTCCAAAACCGCTCTTTCCGCGTCTTGCCATTTTCGTAGACAAGAAATGTCCCGGGTTCAAGTTTTTCAATCCCTTTCCATATCGAATAAGGGGTTGGCACATAATCAAGCGCAACATACATATTGAGCGCGGAAAGGCTAAGCTCTTTTTTCACGAGTGGGTGTGCAAGGAGTGCTTTCGGCTCAGAAGCAAACACTAGCGTCTCGTCCCGTAAACAGTAGTAGAG
>Ga0209541_10004480_pt1 | contig 24795 bp, 29 predicted proteins | sample RifCSPlowO2_01_FD_184027 | JGI IMG/M metagenome (GOLD analysis project Ga0209541, IMG submission 184027) | Groundwater microbial communities from Rifle, Colorado - Rifle CSP2_plank lowO2_0.1 (SPAdes) (version 2) | ecosystem: Environmental > Aquatic > Deep subsurface > Groundwater | place... | reverse complement strand
CTTCAGTATGACGACTCGCGCACTATCGCGTACATGAGCCTCACTCGGGCTCATTTTGCGTTAGAATGCGTACCCATTTGGGGATCATGTTGTATTGTACAAGTCTGGGTCTTGACAGACACAATGACGGGTGTATACTAATAGTGTAATTTATACACTATCATGAATCACGCCAGTGGCAGCATTTCTAGAGGGTTTCTCCGGGTAGCGGCCGCCGTGCCGCCAGTTCGAGTCGGTGATGTTTCGTATAATATCAAGCGGATGCAGGAGTTCGCGACTGATGCAGAAAAGAAGGGTGCTACGGTCGTGCTGTTTCCCGAGCTTTCGGTGACCGGGTATACCAACGGGGATCTCTTCCAGCAACGGCTATTGTTGCGGGCGGTCGAGGATGGCATAGAAACACTTCGCAGGTTCACCAAGAAGAAGCGGATAGTAATGATCGTCGGGGTGCCCGTTGCAAGCGATGGAAAACTTTTTAATTGCGCCGCGGTCATCGGGCGCGGGAACGCATACGGCATCATCCCGAAAACATACATCCCCGGCTACAAAGAATTTTATGAGGAGCGATGGTTCGCCTCGGGCCGCGATGCGCGAGCGGTTGCCGTTTCGTATGCCGGCACAACGGTGCCGTTCGGACGTGACCTTCTATTCCGACTTGGTGGCGGCGATGGTGTGACATTCGGTATTGAAATATGCGAGGACCTGTGGACGCCCGTCCCGCCGAGCTCTTTACAGGCGCTTGCAGGAGCGGTGGTCGTGTTTAATCTGTCGGCATCCAACGAACTTGTGGCAAAGGCCGAGTATCGGCGGGAGCTTGTATCACAGCAGTCGACCCGTGCTATTCTTGGATATGTGTATACCTCCTGTGGAGTGCATGAGTCCACGACCGACGTGGTCTTCGGCGGGCACGCAATGATAGCCGAAAATGGCTCTATGCTTTCCGAATCAAAACGTTTTCAGCGCGAAGGGGAACTCATTGTTTCCGATATTGACCTTGAGCATGTGCGCCATGATCGTGAAAAAACGACGAGTTTCGGTGAGGGAGTGCATGAGCATGCACTATCATTTAGGAGGATAGATGTTCCGGTAGCGGCACCGCGCTCGCAGGGGCTTTTGCGCACTGTTCACGCGCACCCGTTCGTTCCTTCGGACGGCCTAATGCGGGCGCGCCGCTCGGAAGAGGTATTTTCTATTCAGGTAGCCGGACTTGCCAAGCGGATTGAACATGCAAAGATCCGACATTGTATCATCGGTATTTCCGGCGGGCTTGATTCAACGCTCGCCCTTCTTGTTGCCGTGAAAACTTTTTCGCTTTTACACTATCCGCTTAAGAACATTCATTGCTACACGATGCCGGGGTTCGGAACGACCAGACGCACGCGGTCAAACGCGGAACGTTTGTGTAAGGCGCTTGGCGTCGGGTTTGAAGAGGTTGATATCACAAAAAGCGTCTCGGCGCATTTTATGGATATCAAACAGGATCCGCGCCTTCACGATGTCGCATATCAAAACGCCCAGGCGCGGTATCGCACGATGGTGCTGATGGATAAGGCGAACCAGATGAGCGGTCTTGTCGTCGGCACCGGAGATCTTTCCGAGATAGCGTTGGGGTGGAACACATTTTCCGGGGATCACATTTCTCATTACGATGTGAATGCCGGCGTGCCAAAAACGTTGGTGCGGTATTTGGTGGGATGGGTTTTGGAGCGCCAAGTGGAGAATAAAGAAGCACAGCACGTGTTGGGGGACATCCTTGATACGCCGATATCGCCCGAACTTGTAAAGGGAAGGGGCATGGGTATTACCCAAAAGACCGAGAATATTATCGGCCCCTATGAACTGCACGATTTTTTTCTGTACCACTTTGTTCGGTGGGGGTCTTCTCCGCGAAAGATCCTGTTTTTGGCGGGGCACGCATTTGGAAAGCGGTATACCGCTCGCGAGATTAAAAAATGGCTGACGCTGTTCATCTCGCGTTTTTTTGGGAACCAGTGGAAGCGCTCCGTCATGCCCGATGGCCCAAAGGTTGGGTCGGTTTCCCTCTCTCCACGAGGCGACTGGCGGATGCCGAGCGATGCCGAAACGCATTTGTGGCTGAAAGATATTGAGGGATCGCTCAAAAATAGTAGTGCGTAAAGCCCTTGAATAGTATGAAACACACACTTGTTATGAGGCCACTTACCATAAAGGATGTTGACCACATCATGACATGGGTCAATGATCCGGAGGTGGTAAAAAATTTACAGCATTTCAACAAGCGCTTTACGCGGGCTGATGAGTTGGCATGGGCGCACCGGATCATCAAAAGCACGCATGATGCCGTGTTTTCATTTTTTACACCGGCTGGAGAGTATGTGGGGCAGGCCGGCATCCATCAGATCGCCTGGGAGAATAAACTTGGGCGTCTTTCGCTCATTATTAAGCGCGAGCAATGGGGCAAGGGATATGCCCAACAAATTGTACCGATGCTTTTACGGCACGCTTTCAGAAGTTAAACCTGAATAAGGTATATCTCATGGTATGGGCGACCAATACGAAAAACCTTCATCTTTATACGAAACTTGGGTTTAAAAAAGAGGGGGTGCTCAAAGATGAATATTTTTGGAAGGGGAAATATCACGATATGGTGCGCATGAGAATGACCGCAAAAGAATTCAGACATAAAATGAGCATCTAAAAAAGAGGCATTTGCCTCTTTTTGGTTCTTGGTTTGGGAGCGGTTTTTCCGCGTGACTACTCCGCGTCCTCGCTCCCGTCTTTTGCGCGGGCATTTTTGTTGACTCCATGTTTTATACGCCACAGGTCATCGGCTGTGGCAAGGAGTGTTGCTCCCGCGAGGACCCCGGCAAACCAGAGAAATGTTCCCAGTAGCAAGATGTTTTCCGGTTTTGCATTCGGTTCTGCGATGCCGAAGAACACGACTACCGTATATGCAATGGGCAAAAGGATTGAGAACACACCAAGCATGGCGTAGAGCACGATTATGGCAGATGAGGTAGATTGAGAGCTTACTGATATATACTAAAATTAAATATATTTGTCAAGTATATGCAAGTTGACTATTTAGAATAAAAGTATATAATACACATATGGTTTTTTGACACGCACTGGGGGAGAGTTTTTATGGCGGACACGGTCCTTCTTATCGTTGATGCGGAGAACGACTTTTTTCCTCCCAACGGTGCGCTTCCCGTACCCGATGGCACGAGCATCATTCCGCCCATTAACAGGATCATCGTGTATGCGACCGATCATGGGTGGTACGTTGTTACGACTCGCGATCTGCACGAGACCGAGCACGACGGGTGGCCGCTCCATTGCAAGCGGAATACCTGGGGCGCCGAGTTCCATCCCGATATTCTTCTGCCCGAGGTGTTTGTCGTCGTCTCAAAGGGCACACGGCCCGGCGAGGGCGCGTACAGCGGCTTCCATTCGCCCGACGGGAACCCGGAGCACAGCAAGTTACACACCGTTCTTCAGCGTCTCGGTGTAAAGAAGCTTGTGATCGCCGGTCTTGCGACCGACTATTGCGTCAGAGCGACCGTTCTTGATGCTCTGCGCCTTGGCTACGAGGTGGTGGTGCTTGAGGATGCGATTCGCGGCGTTGAGGTGAACCCGGGGGATTCGGCGCGCGCCATTCAGGAGATGAAAGATGCCGGAGCCACGTTCATGATGGCTGACGCCTTCATGCAGAATTCTGCCTAAAGCCCCTCGGGGCTTTTTTATTTGGCGGGCATCAGCGAAGGCCCCCGAAAATATTGACAAAAATGATAGTAAGTACTACTATATTTTCACGTGAGTTCCTTTACATTTTGGATTTTTCTTCATGGGAGGGCATTCATGAGGCAGTTCAGAAAGAGGCGTTTCATTATCAACTCGCTTCTGGATACCGACTTCTACAAGTTTACGATGGGCTACCTTGTCTTTAAGCTGTATCGCCTCATTCCGGTCCTCTACGCGCTTAAGAATAGGACCATCACCGTGCCGCTTGCGCGCTTTATATCGGAAAGCGAACTTCGCAGACAACTTGATCACGTGCGCCACCTGCGATTCAGATCAAACGAACTTCATTTTATCAAGGGCACGTATGAGTATGACTTGCCAATGTTCGCCGATCCGGCATACATTGAATTTTTGGCCGGTCTCACTCTTCCTCCCTATTGGCTTGTGCGGGCGGGGGACTCGTACGAGATCACCGTTTCAGGTCATTGGGCCGAGGCGATCTACTGGGAGACATTTATTCTCTCCATCGTAAACGAGCTTTACTATCGCGCGCTTATGAAAAAAATGTCGGCGTTTGAGCGCCACCTCGTATACGCCGAAGGCATGCGCCGCCTGGGCGCCAAGATCAAACTTCTTCGCGAGCATCCCGGCATCCGTTTCAGCGATTTCGGTACGCGTCGTCGCTTTTCGCGTGCCTGGCAGGACTATGTTGTGGGAGTGCTTTCGCGCGAACTTGGCGGCGCCGGCGGGCAGTTTGTGGGGACGTCTAATGTGCATCTTGCCATGAAATATGGGCTCACACCCATCGGGACATCGGCGCACGAGATGTACATGGTCATGTCGGGGATCATGCATGGGTCCGATGACGACATCCGCGCATCGCATAACAAAGTTCTTCAGTGCTGGTGGACGGAATTCGGATGGGGGCTCTCTATCGCTCTCACTGATACCTACGGTACCCCGTTTTTCTTTACGGATATGACGCCGGAGCAGGCGCGGAATTGGAAGGGGCTTCGGCAGGATTCCGGCGACCCATTTGATTTCGGAGAGTGCGCGATCGCGTTCTATACGGGTCTCGGTATTGATCCAAAAGAAAAGATGATCGTTTTTTCGGACGGACTTGACGTAGAGACCATCATGGCGCTTTTTGAGCGCTTCAACGGCCGTATTAAGGTGACGTTCGGATGGGGCACCGATCTTACCAACGATCTTGGTTTTGGTTCGCTTTCCCTTGTTGTAAAGGCGGTGGAGGCGTGCGGGCACGGGTTGGTAAAACTCTCCGACAATTTGGCAAAGGCAATCGGTGCGCTTGATGATGTTGAACGGTTTAAGAGGATATTCGGCCACACCGCAACCTTCAACCAGACCTGCCGGTCATAGAAAGGAGACGCCATGCCCGATCTCAAAATATTCGCCGGTAGAGCAAGCGAAAAACTTGCCGCTGACATTGCCGCCTATATTGAGGCGGCAGATCCTTCGTGGAAAAGCGGACGGACGAAGCCGGTGCTCGGGAAAGTGGAGCGTAAGAATTTTGCCGATGGGGAACAGTATGATCGTCCGTTGGAGAATGTGCGGGGAGATGATGTGTTTATCATTCAATCCACCGTACAGCCCGATTCCAATTTTCTAAATCTGCTTTTTTTGGTTTCAACCATGAAGTTCGCATCCGCCGCGCGGGTGACTGCCGTCATTCCCTACTTCGGGTATTCGCGGCAAGACCGGAAAGATAAATCACGGGCGCCTGTGAACATCTTGCCGTTGATAGATGCACTGCGGGGCGTGGATCGGGTGATGCTTCTTGATGTCCACTCCACGCCGACCCCGGACGGGTTTATGCTCGCGGGTGTCAAGGTTGACCACTTGTACGCGCGTCCGATATTTCTGAAGTATCTACGCGCGAAAAAGGACGAGCTATGGGGTTCCTCGCGCGGCCTTCTTCTTGCAGCACCAGATGCGAACGCCGAAGGACTTGCGCGCGCGTATAAGCGGGCGCTCGGCGCCCAGGGGCATATTCTGATCACGAAGGAACGCTCGGTGGAGGATGGCAAGGCATCGGTCATCACCGTGATTGGGGATCCCAAGGGGTACGATATTCTTATTGTTGACGACATGATTGATAGCGGAAAAACCAACTGCAATGCCGTTGATGAACTGAAGGCCCGGGGCGCCGAGCGGATACGTTCTCTCGCGACGCACGCGGTTCTCTCCGGAAATGCGGTTGAGCGCATCCAGCAGTCCGGGCTTGAGGAGGTCATTGTGACCGATTCCATTCATCATTCAGCACTCGGCACCGCACCGCCTTCAAAGATTACCGTTCTTTCGGCGGCGCACCTTCTGGGTGAGGCAATATTGCGGACGCATAATAACGCTTCCGTAAGCTCTCTCTTTGACGAGGATTAATATAAAAAAGAACCGCCAAGCGGTTCTTTTTACTTTTGCTCGTGCCCTGTCTTATGATGCTAATGGGATCCGTATCTTAAAAATAGTTCCCTGGCCGAGCGTTGAGACGTAGCTGATGTCGCCTCCATGTTGTTGAACAATGTACTGGGTATTATATAACCCTATGCCGGAGCCGTCGGGTTGGACGAGAAGCGCGTTCTTTCCGCGGTAGAATCGCGTAAAAACTCTACTGCTATCTTCCGGAGGAATGCCGATGCCGGTGTCCGCTACGCGTATGACCGCGTACCCGGACTCCGTGGAAGCGGCTATGGATGTCGTCTTTTTCGGAGAGTACCGTATCGCATTCTCAATGACATTTTGTATCGCACGTGCGAGTTTTTCTTTATCCCCGCTGACGGTTATGTCTCGCTCGGGTTGTGAAAAACTGATCGCCGTTTGTTTCTCCGAAGCAAGTCCCTGCAGCCCCGTAAGGATGCTTGCGATGAGCGTTCCCACATTGATCAGTTCCTTTTTAAGAGATGATCCTCCGTTGTCATCAACGGCGCGTGCCCGAAACATGTCGTCTACAATACCGATGAGACGCTTTGTGCCCTTCAAGCTTTTTTGGAGGATATCCCGTGCCGCAGGATCAAGCGAAGGGTTGGTGGCAAGCGTTCCTATGCCCCAGTGTATTTCCGTAAGGGGGGTTCTCAGCTGATGCGATGTGACATTGATAAAGTCGGTTTTTTCCCGGTCTATTTTCAGTAATTCTCCATAGCGGCGTCGGACATCTTCGTTCTCTTTTTCCATGGTGACGTTCGTGCGGATCAAGCGGTACATGTAGTAAGCAAGGAGCGCCAAAAGGATACTTGCAAATGCAATGGCTTCAGCATTGGGGAGTTCTGCAATCTTGGTCGCGGCCAAGATAATAAGCGCTATGATGCCGGCAACGGCGGCTCCGTTTGTTTCAATGTCAAATGCCGAGGTGCCGGATGATCCCGGTCCGGGCGCAAAGAAAAAATAGAGTATGATGCCGAGAATGAGTGTGCCGACGACAAATCCCGCCACAAGCCAAAGGGGCGCTACTTCCCACAAATCGGGAAGAGGAGTTACTGCATACCCAAGTCCCAGGAGAGCGATTACGAGGACGCAGATGCGGATGGCTTTATAGATGCGACCGGAAAACATCGGTGATGAGGTTGGTCTTTGTTCACTATGCGGATGCATGTCTACCATGCATTCAGTATATCACAGTTTCCTTTGGTGCGCGTTGTGTCGGATGGCGAGTAAATATTGACAAGAATACATTTTTAGTTTATTCTGTTTCGAGAACTTTGTTGCTTGTGAATGGAGCGGCCAGTGGCTCGTTCGCGTCTTCCGTTCGCTCTCCATCCGTTATGTCCCGGCTTTGTGCCTGCAAAACCTCGGCGTACCGTATCTGACGAGATAGTGCTTGCTCTTGAGCGGGCTGGCCGCCTCATCAATACGCGGAAGCGTGATGGGTATCGGGTCCTTGCGGTACACCTTTCCTCCGGCGTGCATTTGTACACGCGCGGCATTCAGGATATCACCGAGCGTTTTCCCGCAGTTGTAGAAGAGCTTCGGGGCTTGCGCCTTCCGCATGGCACGCTCACAGACGGTGAGCTTTTGTATCAAAAAGGCGGCCGTGATGACTTGGGATCGGTAACGCGGCTCGTCACCATGTCCTCAAGCGATGCCGTCATGTATCAGGGTCTGCATGGGTCTGCCAATTACATGATGTTTGATGTCGTTGTTTTTGGCGGAAGGGTCGTTTCCACGCTGTCGCACGCCGAACGCATCGGTATGGTGAGGGGGTTTTTTACTGGGAAGGTGTGTGTGCGCGTTTTTGATCGCGTCTTTCCTATTGAGGTTCTTTCGTGCTCGCTCAAGGAGGCAGAGGCCAAGGTACGAGCGAACAGGTGGGAAGGTCTTGTGCTCTACGATGGCCGTAAGGCCTCGGCATTCCGTCTTGACGGAAAGTCGGCTCTTCCGCCCCGTCCCGAAGGGTGTTGGAAGCGAAAGCCAATTTTGGAGGATGATTTTTTTGTTCGCACGTGGGTCCGGGGCTCCGGAAAAAATAAAGATCGCATGGGGAAACTTCCGCTGCTTCAGATTGACCCGAATACAGGCGCGGACATTTCATGCGGCGAGGTCGGTTCGGGCTTTGAGGATGCGGAGCGCGAAGTATTTGCGAGAGCGAAGTATCCGCTCGTAGTTGAGGTGAGGTTTGACGAGCGGTATCCTTCGGGCGCGTTGCGAAATGCCCGGTTTCTCCGCAGACGCGAGGATAAGAAGTGGAACGAATGCGTTTGTCCGAAAGAATACGCGCCGAAAAAAAAGAAATGACCAGGAATGGTCATTTTTCATTTTTAATACAGTGTTCTATGCGTATATCATGGTATGATGGCCGGAAAATAAAATCCCCCAGCTCATTTTGGGGGAGGGATTAGTGTCCGGGGTAGGCGCCGTAACGTTCGCAGTACTCTTTATGATATCGGACAAATATGACCGAAATCGGGCACGAATTCTTGCCTTTGACAATATCAATAAGATGCCATGCTCCCCCAATGGCGGGTGTGAACATGATGCCAAGCGCAACAGAGAGTGGCAGGCGCCAGAGCCGATTTCTCAGCGCTTTCGCGTACAAGAGTTCAGTGAGCTCGTTTAGCTCATCCTTGGTAAGATTCGGAAGAATATCGTCAATATCTATTTTTGTATATCGCTTGGCAAGCTCCCGATATGCTTCCTCATATGCAATCTTTCTGGCAAAGACCCTTCTGTCATTGCGCAACTCTTTTTCGCGCTCACGCCTTTGCAGTATTGCGGCCGCTTGAGTGGCGCGCCGTTCCTCTTCTTTCGCATGAGCCGCCTCTATCTTTTCAAGAAGCGAGTCCTTGGGCGCTGCTTTAACGAATTTATCGTTCATGACGTCTTCCACGGGCCGAACTTTTCTCTGTGCCACGCGCGATCGCGCACGAAGTGGTACTCGGGGAAATTTTTGCTAAGCCATAGCGTGTCCATCCATAGTAAGCCCACGAAGGTGCATCCAAGAAGAACGGTTCCAAGTGCTCGGCACGGCAGTTGCCATGTGAGGGCGCGTGCCGCTTGCGCATACACCAGGTCCTCAAACTCCTTTCGCTCTTCCGGAGTGGGGAAGTGCCGAGTCGCCTCATTAAGTGTTATCTTGAAGTACTTTAGCGCGGCCCCTTCAAAGCACAGAAGATATCTCTTTCTGCGTTTTTCAATTGCCGCTTGGGCGATTTCTGTCTCATCATTCGTCTGAATTTTTTGTAACTTTGTGAGCACCAATTCCTTCGGTCCATCCTTCACATATCGTGTTACGGCGCGTGTTTCATTGGCGGGGTCGTTCATGCGTTTTTCTCCTTTCCGGTGGTTGCAAACGAGTGCACCCCTTTTTTGAGTGTCTCAAGGAACAGGTCTCGGGCGAACTGCTTTGAGCACATGTCCGACAGAATGGATCCGGTCGTTTGCGTATAACCGTTTCTAGATGTGTCCGGCGGGAATACCAGCGCATTCGTGAAGTTTACGATGCGAATATCGCCGGCCGCATTGCTTGGTGAAGACATGGCGTAGTGGTGATCAAGGTGCGAAGACACCTGTGACCGGATACCGATAAAAGTCGTCATGGCAAGCGCTTTCCTGTCGGCGTAGGCAGTACCTGTTCCAAGCGCGGTATGCACAACGATCTCAAGCGGTATTTCGCGTAGCGTCATGCCGCCTCCGCAGGCGCATCGAAATGTTTCTTTTGCAAACACGCTCCAGCCGGAAAACGATCCCAGGAGCGCGCGGAGGCCCGGCGATATGTCTTTCTCTTCGTCGGCGCATGTTCTGGCATCCGCCGTAAGTGATGGGTGCGACGGCAAACCCGTTTTCGGGTCCCAGGGAACCATTAGGGGAATTCCCGCGGGTGATGTATGGTGGCCCACTTTGTAATGTGCAAGGAGTAGAAGGGTGAAGAGTTCTTCAATAATTTCCGTTCCGCACCTGTCTATTTCAGTGCCGGATGCCCACACGCCGAAGCGGGATCCTCCGGGTGACCTTTTTTCCAATGATGCGCATATTGCACGCATCCGTTTTTGCGACTCATCGGCGGGAACCAGCTCAATATGGAGAAGCGCCGGGTCCTGATCTCCTCCAGTATCCCTTAAAAATGACTTTGTATGTTCCTCTTTGCCGTCTACTTGTATAAAGTTCAGGTGCATGGGGGCGGCGGGGCGCCCTTGCGGTCGTTCGGGGAGCACCGTTCGTAGGATATTTCGGAAGTCCATGGCTATATTGTGAAAGAGCGATGTTTTATTTTGTACCAACTACCATAAATTATGTCAATATTGACATAAAAAACTCAAAGTGCTACTTCTGTACTGACCTTTGAAAAATGCTTTAAACACGAGAGAAAGGGAGGATCTGATGGCCGGTCGGAATGAGCACACTCACGAGCTTCTTGAAGAGGCAAAGAAGATCGCATGGTTGGGCATTGGGGCCGCACGAGAGCTTGCGTCCCAGGGCAAAACGAAGGTTGAGGAGTTCTTTGATCCCGAACATCGCCTTGAGAAGGCCGTGTCAGGGCAGTTCGCTGACATGATGAAGGATGGCCGTCTGAAGCCCGAGGAGGCACATGGTGTTATCATGAGCCGTGTCGCAAAAGTTCTTGAGCAGTGTGTGGCGGACACGAAAGACGTGGAGAGGGCGGGTGAGTAATGTGGCACATTGACAGGGAAAGACCGCGCGATATTCCAGTGAGGGCGTTGGTCTCGGAGCCCACTTCTTTAGTGCGAGACACTCTTGTTGAGGTTCTTGCGCTAAAAGAAGAGCAACACCGCGAGGCATCCCGCGCGGCTAAGGCGTGGGAGCGCGAACAGGGGGTGAAAGAACGCCGAAAGCTTTTAGTCAAAAGCTATCTTGAGGCAAAATTTCCCAACGCGGTAAAAGAATATTGTTCTGACGGTAACGGGGACATTGCCGTGCGCGTGGATATAGAAGAGATAGAACGCATCATTCCGCATGCCGAAAAGTGGGCGCGCCGCGAGTTTTGGTTGCGCCTGGGGATTACCGGTCTTCTTGCCGCCGTGGGGGGCTCTTGCACCCTCAAAGTGGCATTGCTTGCGTACGCAGCGGTGAGCGGTGACCTTATGACTGGGGCGGCTATTCTTCTTGGGTTCATAACGGGCCTGGCAACGCTAGCGGTGTTTTTTGGCGCATGTCTTCCGGCGCTTGAGGTGCTACTGACCGGCTATAGCGATGACAAGTAGAAAGTAATAGTTTTCAATGGTATGGAACACGACCTCACAACACAACACCAAACCAACAAGGAGAAGAGCGATGGCAACAAAACTGGAAAGGGGTCCTGATAATATTTGGCGGATGCCAGATAGATCAATGAAGGCGATGCGCGTGTGGCGGAGTATTCCCGCGAAGCCCGTGGTGGGACTGGTAGTTCTTGGCGCGGGCGGGTGGCTCGCATTGAAAAGCATCGGTTTGATGATGGGACTTTTCTGGTGGGTTGCTGGCATGATTCTTCCCGGGCTTGTGATCGCCGGTGTCGGGACGGCCTTTGTGATGTGGATCGCCCGAAAGCTTCAGGGCCGGTAACTGACGCCATGGCGCGGCATTTGCGAGAAAGGAAACGGGGATGAGAGCGCTTGTGAAAAGAGGATCGTCGGCGTTCATGCGCCAGCGGAGTGATGAGGGCGATATCATGTTTCATCGTGATGGGACGCTACAGAAAACACTTGCCGCACAAATGCGGTATCAGCAGGAGTTTATTGAGCTCAATGACCAGCTTGAGGAACAGCTTGATATTCATCCAGACCGCCGGCGGGGGTTCATGGCGCGCATCCTTTCAAGTATCCTTCCCGAGCGTGTTCAGGCATGGCTTCCGGAATCCACCTTACGGATACTACGCGAGCGCTCGGACATCATTGAGCTTTTGGAGGAGAAACAGCGGATGAATTTGAACAACCAGGGCAAGGCCATTGAGAATATTGCGAATGTCGCAGTGGAGGGCCGACAGCTTCTGGTTGAGCTTGAGGCAGACATCAGACAGGCGGAAGATGAGCGATGGGATGCCCGCCGTCTTCACGATTATTTGTGCGAGATGGCTCAACAGATCGCAAATCCGCTCGGTACTGCGGGGCTTGGCATTGAAGTTCCCGAGATCCTAAGCGAGATTCTGGATCACGAGTTTGCCATGTTTTCTCCGGAGGAGATGGAGGAGGAACGACAGGCACTGCTCAAACTTCTTCGCGAGACCATTGAGCTTCAGCGCGGGTACATGAAGATGCTTGGCACCCAGGTTGCTGCGAACTCACAGGCGTATCGCGCGGCTCTTACGCAGTACTTCTCGTACACGACTGTCGGACGGCCAACCCAGGCGCTTCGGGAAAGCGCCCGCATCATGACCGAGACGAACAAGGCCATGTATGTGGCGCGGGAAGCGATTATTGCTACGGTGCGCCGCTCTATTGAAGCGACCTGCATCATGCTTGAGGCGATCCAGCGGGTTCCGGATTACGCCATCGCGAGTCCCGAGATGCAGGCGTTCATCGCGGAGCAGAACACCAAGCTGCAGAATAAGCTTGCAGAACTTAAGAGGGCGAAGGCGCAGGGTGCACTTCCTCCAGGAGTTCCCGAGGGCACGCTTGTCATTGACGTCCCCGCGACTCCTGTGGTTGCAGAGAGTGTCGCAAGGCAATAGTGTGGCACACAATATAGTTGATAACCCCGCCCGTAAAAGGCGGGGGTTTATTTTGCTCCAAATGACATGCTTTGCGATACCACAAAGCGATATTTCACGCTCTCCACAAAAGACCCGCCTTTTAAGGGCGGGGGTTTTTACTTGTCAGGAAAGACCGCACACAGCGTGGGGCATGAAGCACATACTGTAAATGTCGGCGTCACGGTATCATTTTGAGCAACAACTGTCCGATCGTTCAGCGATTGTTAAGAATAAAAAAGCGGCCGTATGGCCGTGTTATGTCTGCGAAGAATCCGCGACAACCTGCAGTATCATTCCCATTGTCGTCCAGTCAACGAGTTTTTCATCAATGATGCGCCTGATGGGGACTATCTCAATATAACAGCGCTCCGACTCCGATGGGTTTCCGTGCATGACGCCTTGCTGTGACAGATACCGCTCGTATTCGCGATCGGTGAGCGCTACCGAGAAAAGGTGTGCGTGGTGCGCCGAAAATGTTCCGGCGAGTTGCCGTGATCCGTGATCTCTGAAGCGCGAGAGCTCAAAGTCAATGCCGGTTTCCTCATGCGTCTCTTCGCGTGCCCCTTCTTGCGGCGATACGCCTTCTTTAATAGTGGCGCCACTCGGAAGCTCATGGATGAACCCGTCCGGTGTGCGAGCAGACGATCTGAACTCTTTTACGAGGACAACGGGAGAGGAAAGTATATCTCGCCCGTCTTTTTTCCAGAGCATGACCGCGGAAATATCAAGGCGTGAAATAATGGTGTCGGCGGTTTTTATCCGTTTTTCTGATGCGACCCACACTTTTGCGTCCATCACCCACCCCATCACCACTCTCCCCGTATACGATGACCGGTGCCAGTGGATCTGCACCCCTTTCAGGGTGTTCCCCCGCGCCTTCAAATTTTCATACCACGCCCGGAACGGACGCGAACTCCAGATGGGGAGCGGCACTTCGCACTCCGCATCTTTTCGCAGTGCGCCTGCACCAACGGTGGAAACCGCAGTGGCAAGTGTTTCGCGAAGCGACCGGAAGCGAGGTACCCGGTATTCGTCCGCTTTCATTTCAAGATATTTATTCTTTGGTAATGGCAGGTCTTGGTCGGGAACGGTCGGATCTTTAGGCGCGCCATAGATCACCTTGCCGGATTTGAACCACTCGCCGAATTCCACGTTTGTCGTGAATGCCGGCATTGTTTTCAGCGCTCTCGGTACCCAGAATACGATGACATCGGACCGGTGCAATGCGCCGGTTTCCCACGCGTAGTTGTCGTGATAGTCAAAGTCGCTGGCAGTCGCCGATCCCGGGCGGTCTTCCGGGAGAAATACATGGCCATCATACCCAAGTTCTTCCAGAATGGTGATCGCGTCAGGGATCCGCCAGGAGCGCGCAGTTAATATGCCGTGCTTATCACGGCGTGGCGTGGGGCCCGCGAGAAATATCGCCTTTCGCATTTCCGTGGGAAAGGATTCACCTGCGTAGATGATCGTTAGTCCGGAATGTTTTTCGGTTGCCGTCATATTTTTTATAGCGTGTATAGATCTTTTTTCATGATGTCATTCATTGACGTTTCTGTCAATTTTGTGATATCCATCATGTAGCATCTTGAAAAGGAGGGGTCGCAGGCGCATGAGCTCTCCCGGCCGCGAGCTTTCTATGGCCCTTATTATCTCGACTGCCATCTGGCTCGCGATTATTTTTGGTCTACGCTTTTTGGTTTTGGCGCCTCTAAGATCGCAGGAGGCCGAAGCAATGTTTTCGCTTCTTGCCGAGGTAAAACCGGGTGGGGTTGCATATGTTCATGATCCCGAAAACCCATTGTGGGAGGGGCGTGCTACTCGTATAGAAAAGCGAGCCGGCGACATCATAGCCGTTGCTCTCGCTGATGGAAGCGCTACGTCATACAACCTTCCCGTGAAGATTGGTGTGGTGCGGTATCTTGGGGCTATTGCCATGGCCGAGGCGCAACTTCGGTCGCGAATTGTCATTGAGGGCTCATTTTTTGAACAATTTCCAGACGAGGAGTGGATTGATCTCATTCTTGCACATGAGATCGCGCATCTTTTCAGTTACGAGGTTGGCGATGAGCCGCATGGAGGAAAATGGCATGCCATGTGTATGCGCTTGTATGCAGGCATCATGACCGGCCCGCCGCATCCCCGCGCATGCAGGGTCACCCTACGCTAAAAGCCCCTGATGGGGTTTTTTCTTTTACTCTATCTAAATGCAAATTTTTCCTGCAAACTTTTGAAAAAATAATTCTTATCAAGTTCCGCAAAACGTACCAGGCGTTCTGATTTTTTTATTACCACTCGGTCGCCTTTTTCCATGGCGACCATTTTTTCAATATCTGCCCATAGCACTACATCGGCCGTCTGTGCGGTTTTTCGTACGATAAACTGATCTTTCTTTCTGAAATCGCGCACCACCAGCTCAATCGTGCGGTCGCGCTTGATGATCAAACTTGGGGTCGGAAGGTTATGGTCAAGAAGTTCGGTAATGATGAGACACTTGATATCGGGCATGACGATCGGGCCGTGAGCAGAAAGATTGTAGGCGGTGGACCCTGTCGCGGTTGATACGAGGACCCCGTTGCCGCGGATGGTCTGCGTCGGGTGTCCGTCAACAAACACATCAAGGTCAACCAGGCCCCAGAGATTTTGAATGCCAACCTCGTTTAAGGCGTACGAGGAAAAAATTTTCTTGTCGCGGCGGAGAAGCGTTGCCTGAATGAGCATGCGGGGAACCTTCCGATATTTTTTCTGGAAGATGCTTTCCAGACCCTTAAGAAAGCCGCGCTGAGTTCTCACGGACGCCAAAAATCCGACGTGTCCCAAGTTGAGACCAATGATGAGTGGGTTCCACCGCAGATATTTCTGCGCGGCCTCGCAAATGGTGCCGTCACCTCCAAGGACGATCAAAAGGTTCGGGGCATGAGCCCTGGTGCGGGGAATGGTGTTTGCCGGAAGGATCTTGGCGTGCGGATACCGCGTTTTTATCCATCGGCGTATGCGCTCCTCCCAGAGAGCCGTTTTCGGCACATCGGTACGGTAGTAGAACCCTATTTTCTTGAAAGGGGATGTTGCCATGCGGTTCGTAGTTGTTAGTGTTTAGTTTGTACAGGGAAGTTACTTCCCATAAACTAGTCATTACCAACTTTTTATCTCCTCATTACTTAGTGTGTATTTAACACTTACAGTATAGCACCCATTCTGTTTATGTCAATGCATCGCGGGTTTGATGTGTCCATGAGGCGCGCCGGAAAGCCCGCCAGGAACTCTTGACAGGTGCCGTGCGGGGGAGTATACTTTAATTAGTGTATGAAATACACTAATAATAAAGGGTCTTTGAAATGCCGAAAAAGCATGGTGTGGCGGAACTGCGGGATAAAGTGCGCGGGTGCTTGGTGGGCACCGCGGTCGGGGATGCGCTTGGTATGCCGTGCGAAATGATGACGCGATCCGATCGCGAACAGGTCCTCGGGAAGATCACTGAATATCGCGATTCATCGGCCCGGTACTCTCGGGGGCTTACCAAGGGCCAATGGACGGATGACACTCGCCTTACGCTTGCAACGGCACAAGGGTTTACCGATGCTATGCGCGCACCCGGAGGATGCACGCTTGCAGTCATTACGGAAAAAACACTTGTCAGATACATTGAGGCGTATCGCGAGCATAAGGATCGGGGATTTGGGAAGACAACCAGAACTTCTCTGGAAGATCGTATGGCGGGCAGGAATCCCCATGATGGGCGAAACCCCGTGCGGCCCGGGAACGGATGCGCCATGAAGAGCGCAATCCTCGGTGTATATTCTGCACTTTCATTTCTGCACGCGCCTCCGATGTTTTCTTTGGAGGACCTTTCCGGTGAAATTGGTCTGCTCACTCACCATGATGCGCGCTCGCTTACCGCAGGACTTATTCAGGCGCTTGCGGCGAAAATGTATGTCATATCGCCGGAGATAGATACTGCGGAGTTCGTGAGATATCTACGCGGAGGGGCGTGGATGTATGAAAGGGAGCATCCAGAGCTCCCCGGGGGTTCGCCGACCATCTCCGATGTATTGAGCAAACTTTTGCTACTTGGTGAGGCATCCGATGAGCTAATTGCGGATATGATTAAGACGGGAGGGGCGGCATACGAGTCATTTCCGACAGCGTTGGCGTATGCCATCAAATACAAGAACGATTTTCGCGGAGCGGTGCTTGCGGGCGCGAACGCCGGGGGAGATACGGATACGATCGCCGCGATGGCGGGGGCGCTTGTCGGTGCGCGTCTGGGCATGGGCGCCATTCCCGCCGAGTGGATCCAGGGACTTGAGGCCCATGATGAGATCATTCATATCGCCGATGAATTTTTTGACGCAGCTTTTGCTCTTGTTACGGTAAAAACCCTAAAAGGTCCATAACCTGCATCCGCCGGAAAGGCGGGCGCACACAAGGAGGAACAGTTATGCTTCTCCTTTCACTGGCAAAGATACTGTTCCTTGTTCTTGCCATAACAACGGGGGCCATTGTTCTTACCAAGTCGGTCATGCTGGAGGGCCTCCGCAGACGCGCAGATGCCATATGGGTAAAGGCGGGATACGCCGTCAAGTGCACGTTTTGCATGATGGGGTGGGCATCCCTTCTTGCCGGGGGCGTGTATCGTCCCCACTTCCTTCAACCTCCTTTTTAATGCCAAGCTCGTCGTATTCGGCTTCAATGTATTTGTGATCGCGAACTTTCTTGCGTCGTGGTTCGCGCTCTGGGGCCTTGCGGTTCTTTTCTACCGCATTCTGTGGCCGTTCTTGGAGAGGAACGCGCCCAAGATGAAGATCAATTGGTCGCGCCATTAATGGCGTGTAGCTGCCCCGCGGAGCATGGGGCGGCTTTTTTTCATGGCATGGCGCTGCGGCGGCGCATGGGCGCAGCGGCATTGCGGACTCTTGACAAGTCCGCAATGGGGGAGTATACTTTAATTAGTGTAATACATACACTAACTAGGACCTTGAAAATGCGCGAAAATAAAGGCAATTCTATGACGCAAGGAGATAGCCATGACCGCTGAAAAGGTGTATGACGTATTCATCGGAGGTCTTGGGGTAAGCGGCGCTTCCGTAAGTTATTTTGTCTGTGAGTATCTGAAGGGTGCCACGACAATCGCAGGGGTTGAGCATTACGAGGCGCCGGCCCTGGTCAATTCCAAGAGCATGCATAACGCCCAGACCCTGCATAGGGGCGAGAATGAAACGAACTATGATCTTTCGCATGCGATAGAGATGCGTGACAAGGCGAAGATCCTTGAAGCGTTTCTTCTTGCGCACGCAACGAAGGGCGATGGCACGTATCGCCGGGTCTCAAAGATGCTTCTTGGCGTCGGAGATGCGGAGGTTGCGCTTCTGCGGAAACGGTACGAGGAGTTTCATCCTTACTTTCCATACATCAAACTTCTTGAACGCGATGAGATCGCATTGTACGAGCCGAAGGCCGTGGAGGGGCGTGATCCGAAAGAGCCGATCCTGGCATTTCTGGTAGAGAACGGTTTTGCCGTTAATTATCAGAAGCTGGCGGAACTGTTTATCGCGTCCGCGCGGGCATCAGCCGCTGCACGTGGCAAAACATATGACACGTTCTTCAATACGGAGATCACCGGCATCTCCCGCGACGGGAAACTGTGGGTGATTACCACAACGAATGGAACGTTCCGAGCGCGCATCGCGATATTTGCGACGGGCCCGTATAGCTTGCTGTTCGCCCATCGTCTCGGGTATGCCAAGGACCTGGCGCTTCTGCCGGTAGCGGGAAGTTTTTACCGCTCCAAGATTCCTCATCTTCTGAACGGCAAGATCTATCAGCCGCAGAAGGAGGGACTCCCGTTCGCCCGTTTTCATGCCGACACCTCCGTTGAGGGGAACGGCGAGACGCGCTTCGGTCCTACCGCAAAGCCGCTGCCGCTTTTTGAGAGGCACCACTGGGGAACATTCGTTGATTTTCTCCGCATCGGCACCTTTTCACTTCGCGGTCTTAGGGCGCTTGCAAGCATTTTTGCAAGTAAGACCGTACTCGGATTTGCGTTCAAGAATGCATTGTATGAGATGCCGTATATCGGAAAACGCCTTGTACTGAAGGAACTTCAGAGAATCATCCCGACCATTCGCGCACGCGATATTGAACTCTGCCGCGGAGCGGGCGGCATTCGTCCGCAGATCATTGATCTTGCCAAGAGAAAACTGCAGATGGGCATTGAGACCATCTATGGCGACGACAGCATGTTCATTGTCACGCCTTCTCCGGGCGCATCTTCCAGCGGGAAGACCGGTGAGACGGCAGCGCGAAAAGCAGCCGAGATGCTTGGCGATGAACACTTCTTTGATGAAGAGGCGTTTCGCAAAGAGTTCGGAAATTAGTTCTCTAGTTCCACTCCCTCGCTCATGGTGTAAAAATGGGCGATGGAGTTCTTTTGTCGGTTAGTCAACTGGCAAACCAGCACACAGGGCAACTAGTACACTAACCCAGAAAGGAGACCCGTCATGAAGGACTTTGAGGTTGGCGATATTCTTCCCGCACGCGAGGCGATCGCGATGTTGAACGAAGTTGATTTGGCGCCACCGATTGAAATTCCTGCGATTCCCGTGGAAGCCGATGAGGCAAATATTTCCGATGCCGAACGCGCATGGCTCCATAAGGAGATCAAGCGTCTGAAGAAGGAGCGAAACGCCCTTGTGCTTGCCCACAACTACATGCCAAAGGATGTGCAGGATGCGGCGGACGTCATTGGCGATTCGCTCTATCTTGCCAAGGTTGGCACGGAGTCCAACGCGGATGTGCTGGTGGAGGCGGCAGTTCTTTTTATGAACCAGATCCTTGCCATCACCAAAAAACCCCATCAGAAGGTATTAGCTCCCGATCTTGGGGCACTCTGCTCGCTTGCGGCAACCGCGGATGTTGAAAAGATCCGCGCGTGGAAGCGCGAGCATCCGGACGGCGTTGTTATCAGTTACGTGAACACCTACGTTGAGGTGAAGGCAGAATCCGATTATTGCTGTGCATCGGCGAATGCCGCAAAAGTCCTTCTTCATGTGCTTGAGCACGAGAAGGGCAAGCCCATTCTTTTTCTTCCCGATGTCTATCTCGGGTATTATGCGGCAAAGCTTGTTGAAAAGCAGGGCGTCTCGCTTGACCTTTTGTGGCTCATGATGGGTGCATGCCACGTGCATGATGCCATTCGGCCGCATCATGTGGAGGAGCAGAGAAAGCTTCATCCCGGAGCGGCCGCAGTCATTCATCCCGAGTGCGGGTGCACAAGCGCTTGCATGCGGCAGGTTTCCGAGGGCGGTGTCGCCGAAGAAATGATGCAGTTTCGCTCAACCCAGGGCATGGTGAAGTTTGCCGCGGAATCAAAGGCGGACACTATTATTGTTGCGACCGAGGTTGGCAATCTGTATCCGCTGTCGCGGGCGGTTCCGGACAAGAAGTTCGTTCCGGCCAGTCGCGAGGCGGTGTGCGCGTTCATGAAGCAGAACACTCTGCGGAATCTCTATTTGTCGCTACGCGACATGAAGCATGAGGTGACCGTTGATCCGGAACTTGCCGCAAAGGCCCTGCGGCCCATCAAGCGCATGCTTGATATCGTGTAGGAGGGCACGCCATGAATGAGCTTTTTGTCAGAAAGGAACTTGAGCGGTTTCTTCTGGAAGATCTCGGGCGCACCGATGTCTCGGTCGGCGCCGGCTCTCTCGTTGAGGCGCGTATCATCGCCGAAGAGGGAGGGGTCTTCTGCGGCGGACGTTTTCTTCTGCCGCTTCTGAACTTGCTGGTTCCGGCAGGGAGCGATCCCGTTCGGGTGCGGTATCTTCTTCCCGAAGGAACGCCTCTTGCGGATAAGAAACTAACGACAGTTGCGGTCATCATTGCGGATGCCGAGATCGTCCGTCACGGGGTTCGTGCCGCCCTAAATCTTATTCAGCACCTTTCGGGCATTGCGACGAATGTCGCGCAGAAGGTGAGTGAGGTTGAGGGAACGGGAGCGCGGCTTCTTGATACCCGAAAGACGACGCCCGGGTTCCGCGTGTTTGAGAAATATGCGGTTCGCGTCGGCGGGGGATATAATCACCGCTTCAATCGGGAGGACGGCATTCTTATCAAGAAAGAAGATATCGTGATTGATGGCGGCATCATTCCCGCCATTGATAGGGCGTTTGTTTCAAAGGCGCATTTGACCGAAATTGAAATTGAGGTGGAGACGCTGGAAGAGCTTGAGTGCGTACTCGGTGATGGCCGCGTTACCCACATCCTTCTTGATAACATGACCCCGGAGATGCTTCGCAAGGCAGTTCTGCGATGCGGGAAGACCCACGTCCTTGAGGCCTCCGGTGTCGGCGGCCGCGATGTGCGAGAGATCGCCGAGACGGGCGTTCAGTATATTTCATTAAGTTCTTTGATCAGAGGGGCACGGCCCCTTACAATGAAAATGCGCATCACGAAGGTGATGCCAGCCGGAGAGTAACTCCGGCTTTTTTATTTTTCCGTATTCGGATACACTGCATATATGAAAATCCGTGTTGACCGTCACCTCAAAAAAGTTGAATTCTGGGCCCAGGGAAAGGAGATCCAAAAGGTAACCGGGGAAGAACTTCGCCGTCCCAACGGGCATGAGCGGCTTATTCATGTGTTTTCGCGTCCTCGCCTCATGGTGGACACGGCGGCCATTTCCCGGCTTCCTTCGGTGCGACGAGACGCGGTGGCGCGGCTCCTTGAGTTTCCCGAGCGCGTTGTTGAGTATGACGGTGTTTCTGTTGCGTGGTCGGACGCGCGTTATCCCGGTGTGTGGGCGCCCTCAATTGACACGATCCTGTTTGCGCGTGCCATACGGCGGCTTTTTGGCGAACGGCACTCTCGCTTCATTGATTCCTTTCTTGAAATAGGATGCGGCTCCGGGTTTTTATCAAAATATATCATTCAAAAGAAACGGCAGATCGGCGCTCCGATCTCGTATGCGCACATCATGGATATCAATCGCGATGCGTTATTGTCGGCAATGGATGCGATAGAAGATGTGCGCGGGGGCACGCTCGTGTCGTATTCGTTGAATAGGCCGAAACAGGGCATTAAAGTCGCGCGCCCCTTTGATCTAGTCATTTCAAATCCACCGTATGTGTCGCGGCCGTCTTCTCGCGATAACAATCCGTTTGAGGGGTTGTTTCTGTATAAGGAAATACTTGAGAGAAGCCGCGAGCTGATGGGCCGGCGCTCGGTTCTTTTGACTAATTTCTCCAGCATTTCCAAAAATGAGGTCTACCCCGCGTATCAAAAGCAATTTCGCATGAAGACGCTTGCGCGCATGAAAGTACCGCTGAAGATCCCACTTATTACGGCTCGTCTTTCCGACGAATCACGGAAGTGGGTGGCATATTTAGAAAAGCATAAAAAGCTTATGGTTGATACGCGTGAACGATCGGGGTATCGGTACTGGCAGATAATTGAAATTGTTGAGTGTCGGATGAAATAAAGGGTAGTAAACCCTTTGATGTCTTCGCTCGCTTGGAAATGCAAAAGAGGACTTTCGCATTTCTCTCGCTCGACAATAAAAAAGCCGGAGTGATCATCTCCGGCCCTTCTTCTTTCCGTTCTTCCGGCGGGCGCTTGCGAACGGGTTATAATCCGGGAGCAAAGTTGCCCCGCAGAAGTCGCACCGCTCATAGCGTTCCCGGACAAGAACCCCACCCCGCCTCTCGGAATGATTGCACGCCGCCTGAACTTTTTGCAGTTTCGCTTCAAGCACTTTTTTTCTAAGAGAGTAGTTCTCTGTAAGTGTTGCAAGAGAAGAAAAAAGGACTGCACAGGCGCGACGAATCTCCTGTTGCTTGGCATAAGAGCGTGTGCCGGTATCCATTGCATAGGACGTCATTGATCGGTATGTGTATGAAAGGTTCATGAAGAGTGTTGCATAAATGAATTATTTTGTCAATAGTATGAAACAGATCGTGATATTCGGCGGCATGTTTGATCCGCCGCATGTGGGGCACGCGCTGGACGTTGATAACGTTTTGCACGCGTTCCCGTGCGACGAGATATGGATAGTGCCATCCGGGTCCCGGAGCGATAAAGTTCCGCAAATAGCGCCGGGCGACCGATGGGAGATGGCGCGTATCTTCTGCCAGGACTACTTTGCGGAGGCCAAAGCGCCCGTTATTCCGATGCGGGATGAAATGGACATGCCGCCTCCGACCTACACATGGGCATGGTATGAACACCTTGTCAGAACGTATCCCGACAGCACGTTTCATTTTCTCCTTGGGTCAACCAACATTCCACATATACGAACGTCCTGGGAGCATGGCGAAGAACTTTTTCGGACGATCAACTTTCTCGTATCTCCCCAGGGCGAAGATATGACGGGGTACGTTATGCCGCCGCATGCGGTCATGCTTGAAGGGGGCCGTATCACGACGAATCTTTCAAGCACGTTCATCAGAAGGCGTCTCAAGGAAGGTTTTTCGCCACTGCCGTATGTTCTTCCGCGGATAGCCGACTATATCAAGGCGCATAATTTGTACCGCTCCTGAAAAAAGCCCCCTTGGGGGCTTATGCGTTGAATTGTTCGCGAAGGCGCGGAAGAATGGCGGAGAAGTAGTTGTCTCCATCCCTTTCTTTCAACAGTTTTTTTGTGTCGTGATAGCGAAACGATGGAAAGCCATCACGAAGCACGGGACCGCCATCCCGATCCCAGTAATAGGTTTTTTTACTGAACATCATACACAGAGTTAACCAACCGAAGAGGGGAATACATAGAAGTGCCGGAGCGGCCAAGAATAGTCCTTGTCGCTGTTTGTGAACAGCCGCTCTTTCCACCAGAAGCTCAAGCGCACGAAATTCCTCATCGGAGAGAGCGGCAAAGTCGGCGCTCGTCATGTTCGCGAGAGTTGTTCTGGCGATCCTTTCAAATGTCAAGCAGTATAACTGCTCCGTACAATGCCAATCCTGTAGCTCAACCATTTTTTCTATTTCTGCTTTCTTGAGCGCTACCTCTTCGCATTTTCTTCTTCTCACTTTCTCAACTTCTGCCTTTGCGCGAGCTAACGCCTCGCACTTTCTTCTTTTTGCATCTTCATCTTTAAGAAGAAGCGCTTCTGTCGTTGTATGTATGACAAGGTTCTGGTCGGACACGGCATGTTTGGGGTGCGCAGACGGTTTTTAGAACCTACACGATAATATAATTTCTGTCAAGTTTTTCGCCCGTAGCGTGTTGGGCATAAAAAACGACCTCTTTGGGTCGTTTTACTCTCGTTCGTCCTGTCCGCAAAGGGTACTTATCATAACTTTTTTAAAATAATCCTCGCCGTAAAGTTTTATGAGGTTTTTCCTCCGTCGTTCAAACTTCATGCCATTCCACTCCGCAGAGTCCGTAGCAAAGAACATGTTCAGGAGCATGCCCCATCCGATGAAGGGGATGCAGAGAAGAAGCGGAATTCCTAGGAAATATGCTAATTTTCGTATCTCGGCGGCCTTCTTTATGAGGAGGCCCTCAAGCACAGAAAGCTCCTCATCGGTGAGGGTCCTCAGGACTTCTTTGGGGCTGTGTTGCGGCATGAGCCAATTCACGACATGTAACACGCTTCTTTTATAATTTGCGATCGCCTTATCCGATTCCTCTGCTCGCGTTCGCGCACTCGCATCCCGCTCTCGCTCTAGCGTCATTTCTTCAAAGCGGGTGAGAAGTACTTCTTCTGGAGTTCCCTTGATGAGGCCCGTTACACGGTTTTCGGCGTCCTGGTTCGGCATGTTTCATCGCATGTTTGGGTGCTGACATGTAATTAGCATGGTCTATGTTTTTTGTCAAGTTTCTGATGTCTGCATAATGCAAGATACATTCTGGACTCCATGAAGCCCTGAGCTTATGGAGTTTTTTAATCGAATCCACTCAAAATATACCGGCATCAAGGGGTTTATCACTGTCTATAACGATGCGATAC
>Ga0209541_10004479_pt1 | contig 24796 bp, 17 predicted proteins | sample RifCSPlowO2_01_FD_184027 | JGI IMG/M metagenome (GOLD analysis project Ga0209541, IMG submission 184027) | Groundwater microbial communities from Rifle, Colorado - Rifle CSP2_plank lowO2_0.1 (SPAdes) (version 2) | ecosystem: Environmental > Aquatic > Deep subsurface > Groundwater | place... | reverse complement strand
ATTTCGTAACATGGGCTTTGACCCAACCCAAGCCGCAGGATTAACTGGAAGGGTGGGCGCTTTAGCCGATGTAGCAGGTATGCGTAGAATGGATGTACTGCAATTTGGGCAACAAGGAGCAGAAATAGCCAGAGCTCAAGGGGCTCCTATGCAAGCAGGCTTTCGGGTAGGAATGGAGTCCATTGCGGCGGCAAGAACTGCAGCTGGATATTTACCAGCAGCTACTCTTGGTGAAATTGGAGGAACTCGAGGATTGGGACAGACGTTGACGCAGGCTACGATGCAACACGTCATGTCTCCCTACGGCCAGTCTCAATTGGCGGCTGGTATGATTTCTGGGCGCCCGGGAGCTTTAGGGGGCATGGGTTTTGGGGCGGGTGGTATTTTTGAGACAATGGGAGCAGCAGCTCAAAATTTAGGTAGCAGAGAAGGCATAATGCAGTTTTATGCAAGTCGCGCAAGAATGACGCGAAGACGGGCAAGAGATCCTTTAGCCATGACCGAAGATGTTGGAAACACGGCTATAAGACTCATACAACAGCAGGGTATGGAAGTTAATGAAGATACCATGGTTGGTTTTTTAAGTAGCGGGGCGGTTACTGGAACGCAGATGTCGGAAGACCAGGCAAGAGCTATTTGGACAACCCACCGAAGAATGCCAGAGATAAAGAAGGAGCGAGATGCTTCTGAATTTTTAGAAGCACAAAGAACCGCTTTAGCAAGGCGGTATGAAGAAACATCAACCCTATCAAGGGTTGGCCGTTGGGCAGGGACGGGGTTGGCGGGCGCGGGTGAGGCCGTGGTAGACATCTTTGGTATAGGGGGTGGTATTCGTGGGGGCGTGGCTGCCGAAAGCCCGGGTGAATATAGAAGAGGAATCACAACAGCGGATATACAAACTGTTTTAGGAAAGAGAAAAGAAACAGCTCTGGCACGATCTATACGAACTCACGGAGAAGAGGTAGGTCGTGAAGATCCACAGAAAAGAAAGGCGGCTGAGGGCAGGCTGGTTGCAATACTACAAGAGGCGGTTAAAAGATCTAAAGACCCAAAGGAACAAGCAGACTACTTAAGAAGTCAGCTTGGTGGAGGGGTCAGGGGAATGAATATTGGATTACTTAGCATTATAGATGATTTAAGCAAAGGTACACAAATAGATCTGGGAGATATAAGAACAGCAAGAGAGGAAGTTACTGGTCAGGCAAGTATTGCTGGTCTTCAAGAACTAGTTGCACAACGCGCAGAACAAGGAGGTACTACCGCAGGAAATGTAACAGCCCACGCTGCCAGACGTGGCATGCCGGCTTTATTTAGAAGTCTTTTAGGAACAGCAACTGCACCAGTAGATGCGGGCGAACAGGAAAGTCGGTTACAAACTATTGCCGGTGCCTTGTCTCCTGAAGCAGTAGAGAATATACGTCGTGTACAAAGGAGTGAGCAGCCGCAAGGCCTTTCTTTAGAAGGTGCGATGCCCAAAGATAGAAGAGAGCAACTTGCCGCCATATTTGCGGAAGAAGGAAAACAGAAAGCTACCGCGGCAAGAACAAGAGGGGGCGGGCTAGCAGGTGACGCAACCCAAGAAGAGCGAGAGGAAGCGCTGCGTGGAGACACCGCCGAAGTCCTACAAAACTTGGTAAAGACTTCTCAAGCTTTGTTAACCAGGGCGGAAAGATTGTAACAAATGTTTCCTTTTAAAAAAAATATAGAGCCTTTGATAGAGCAGAGCAGAAAACTAGTAGAGCAAGCAAAACACGTTGGTGACACAACTTTGAAAAAAGAAGTCGGGACATTTGTTGGGTCAGACCTTCCAAGTAGTGAACCTATTATTCCCTCTCGCTACCATTATCGTTCCTCCAATATAAACCTGGGCCAGGTGGATATTCCTTCTAGAAGGTAAACAAAAAATGACTATTGCTTTAGAAAGAATTAGAATAAAGAACCTGACGGCTGTTGATGTTCTTTCTTCTTCCGTAAATTCTTTTATCAACAAGCAAATACTTGGTATTGAAAGCACGGACGAACCTACTATTGCTGGTCATACACCCTCTATACTTCCTCTACCGTTAGACATGGAGGATGATACTACGGAAACTACGGCAACAATATCCGTAGCTGATAGTCCTAGAACTGTTGTCAGGCAAACAGGGCTCGCCGCGCGCGCGGGAAAAGCCACGGGAGATCTTCTTCACGATATTACGGATGGTCGGATTGCGGGAATCGTAAAGCAATCCAAGTGTACTATCTATATACTTACGGCTACCAAATTTACGCCTAGAAACTTTTCCGTAATAAGGGGTTCTACCGGCTATCTATCCGAGGACCGCCGAAGGATGGAAGACCGAGAGGATGAACTGGTCTTTGACCTTTTTTCTCTGACTTCAGTAGCAGAGACTAGTGAGGAGAAATATCAAATACTAGAGACCTTTGGTAGTGATATTATATACTTCTTTGGTAGAAGGCCTAGAATTTGGGCTTATCAGGGCAATATACTAAACGGGCCCATATTCAGGATGCTAGAGCCACAAGCAACACGACAAAAAGCTATTCATACAGCCAAAAGAGACCGAGCTAAAAATCTAGTCAGTTTATATACGCAGGCTATTCTAGGGCGGGGCTCAAACCTTTCAAACCAACAGATTGCTCTGCTTGTTCAACAATTGGACTTAGATCCAAATGCTGCTGCGCAAGAAGTCATTACAGCAGCGAATGCCATAATAGTTGCCGAAAACGCAGCAGCTATAAGGCAGGAACAGCATAGGCAGACTGTTGGACTAGATTGGAAGAACCAATTTCAAAGTATTTACGAGAGCCATTACAGAGGGACACGCTGCGTTGAAAATAGGTCTAGAATCTATATTTCGTACGAAAATACAATAGTAGAAGGTTTTCTATTAAACCTTCAAGTTAGTTTTGCCGTTCCGTTACCTTCTCTTGCAAATGTTGCTTTTTCTATGCTGATTACTGGAATAAGCCGTATAGACGGAGCTTTAGGGGGAGACCGGATTCCATCAATTTTAGAAATAGCGAGCCGAAATGCGGAGCGGGAACAGCGGGCGATGTCTGGTGAGCAAATAATACGCGGATTGACCAAAGCTGCCAGAGGCATTATAGAAGCTAGTACCGCGCTAAATAACCGTCGAACAGAGGAGCAGGCGGCACAAACCAACCTGTTCAATCGTAGAGACGATTTACTCCGTAGGCAACAACAAGTAGATGAAGTAGATGAACGCATAACAGAATTAGAAGAAGCCCGTGATCGCCGGCTTTTAACACAAGTAGAAGTACAAGAACTAAGTAACGCTAGAATAGAGGGTACACAATTAAGAGAGGGCATAGAACCTCTCCAAGAAGAAGTACGGCAAAGGCAAGAATCTTTGTCTGCTTTACGAGCGGCTTCTGATTCGGCGGCGTTGAGTACCGAACACATTACCGATTTATCCGAAGAACAAGCCGACAATTTATTCGTTCAAGAAACCGAGCTTTTAGAAGTTCGGTCGCGTGAGAGGGCACATCGCGTTGAATATAGAAATAGTTTAGAACGATTAGAAAGAGTTAGAGCAAGTAGAGATAGTGGATTTGTAGGAGCAACAGAAGTAGCAATTGCCGAAGCTGCCGCGCTAGAAGCCAGGAGATTGCTGGAAGTAGATAGAATAGCTCTATCAGCGCAAGAACAAACAGTAGAAACAGCACGGCGTTCTAGAATTCAACGAAGGGCGGCTTAGTCCTCATGGCACTAGGAGTAACCAACCAAAACCCTATTGCTGGAGCAGTTGGTGCTTATGCTCCGCAAGGGTTTAGTTTTGATCTTACCGAGAACGCCGGTAATGGTATTACTAATAGTTCTATAGTTATTCAAGTAAATTCTCGAACAATCTATTCTTTGGAGACTTTTACCGACGATTGGAATAGGTCTACCAGGACGGCTATTACTAATGGGTTCAGATTTCTTTTAAGACCTAAAAAGGATTATGCAGGAGTAGCCAGCACAAGCGAGGCAACTGTTGAGCTAACAGTTGATGCTCAAAATGGGGCTGGCGTACCCATGGTTACTTCTTCTTGGGCTTTTCGTATTATTGACCGTCGTCCACCTTATTTGATTGATCTAGTTCCAACAGCTTTTGATTGGGTAGCTGCTAGTCCCATAGCAATAAGCTTTACTATTTTGGATGGTAGTGCCTCGGTCGGTGCTGTAACTATTGAAAATATAGCCGTAGACGGTGTTACTATTTATAATGGAACGACTTTTTTGGCTCCTTTCGATGATCCAGGTTCTGTATTAACGCCTACATCGGATGGTGTTGCTGTTAATATTGTTGTTCCTCCAGGGCAGTTTGCCGCGGGCCGACATTATTTGGATGTGCAATCTGTTGACGATGAAGTTGGTATTATTAATAGAACTAACATAATTACTTGGTTTGGCGTAGGGGATGTGACACCTCCATTATTTACTAACTTTATGCCAGAGCCCGGTTCTACGGGAAATCTTGTAGATACGGGGGTGGAGTTTGATATTTCGGATGTTGCCGATATCAATGTTGGAACTCTTATTATTCGTATTGATGAAATTCTTGTTTTTGATGGGGCGGGAGCAGGCTTTCAACCTGGATATGTTGGAACAACAGACCCGCTGCCTCTGCCGGCCGTAGGTATTGCTGTAGTTATAAATCCAGATGTAGATTTTGCAAATAATACTTGGCATCATGTTTTTATAGATGTACAAGATAATAATACTAATAGAAGCCAGCATGTATTTCATTTTCATACGGGAAGCCAGGTACGAGTACTTATCTACAACTCTACCGATCCGGATGAGGATCTTAATCAGCGCATGTTACAAAATTCAGTGGTTGCTGTTGCTCCTTTTGACTTTTCTAATAGTGCTTTTGGTAATCCAACAGATAGAGGTTTAACGGGCTTTGGTTTTGACGGTGTTTCATACACGGATGGTAAACCAGCATTTAGTGCAAACCTTTTAGCAACTTGGAGAACCGAGCCTGACTCGGCTATTCGGGGATCTCAAGACAATTTTCCTTTAACCGGGCTGGCAGCTTTGACTGCTCAGGGTTGGTCTATTCAGGAAGCTTTTGCGTCGCAGCGGATGTGGATGCTTTGTAATCGCTTGATTGCACCGCTTGCTACAAACGAGCACTGGAACATGGCTCTTAGTAACTTCAGGAACCTATCAAATATTTACGTTGGGGAAGAACCTCTAATTGCTCTGTTTGGAGAATCTATACTTCTTGTAAACTTTATACAGGATAGAGCTATTAGATATAACTCTAATGGTCGCGCTGTCTCGGCTCTGACCATAGATCAGCGCGAGTCGGATCAAATAGGAATATCTGCGTTTGATGGTACTTATGCCATTGCTGATTCTGCCAGCAACTATGTACAGGGCTGGGCGGAATTGGTAATCAGAAAACATCTTGGAGTAAACAGTCAGAGCGAATTAATTGTTGCAGCAAGACCCAGTTCGCTAGAAGCCGTTGCAAGGATATCCAAAGAAGATACGGATTTTCTGCTTAGTGAAGGATATATTATTGAAACAGCCAAGACCGCGCCAGAAGAAGGCGGCCGGGGACTTCTTGCTCATCATGATCTTGGTTCGATAGTAGCGAAAAATGTCTTAGCGACGGCTAAAGCTTTTCCAACAGTATCTACTATTCCCGTACTTATTGTTGTTACTAACGGCGCTCTAGATGAAGTCTGGTTATTGAATCTGTGGACCTTATTTACCTTTGACAACATTTTAACTATTCCTACTCGATTTGTATTTAGTACTACGAGTGCTCCTGCTATCGTAGGAGGACCTTATATTGACGCGCATATTACTTCCTTTATAGAAGGGGGTAGTAGTAAGTTCATTCTAACTCTTACTACGGAAAATGAGGTGGAAGTTATTGATTTGAATCTTGCTAGCCCAGGTTTATCAACTATAACTACAACTACGCTGGCAGGGCTAGCACTTGGCGCGCCCATCACAAAGCTTTTATCAGCCGCTACGGAGTCTTCAACTATAAGAAGTCTTTACATGGTTGCTACGGATGATGCCGGTACGAACGAGAGAACAATTAGACGGACTCAAGGAGTAAATACAATACTAACTACCACCCAATCTCCCGGTGTTGTAAAACAGATACGCATATTAGGGGAAGGAAAGTAAAGTATGACTGTTTACGGGACTTCTATTTACGGGAAAGACCCGTATGGTATTGAAATTATTAAGGGATTTATTCCTAATGCCATTTCTGTTGTAGGTGTGGCTACCCAAGCTGGAATAGCTTTAAGTTGGGCTTATGATAAAGACCCCTCGACGGATTCAAGGGTTACAGGAGCAAGAATAGTAAGAAGTACTAATCATTCTCCTGGAAGTCCTTTTGATGGAACATTGGTTACTACTGATATAGTTGTCTCTCTTTTTGATACTTCAGCAGCAATAGGTACTAACTACTATGCCATTTATATAATGGCAGGTGCCAGAACATCCAATCCTGGGCTTATTACTATTGAAAGGCCAGTTCCAATAAGTACCGCTGCTACTTCGGGAAAGGGAGGAGCTCCTACTCCTGGGTTTTTGCGTGGGGGGTTGATAGCCGCACAGCAAAGGGTTAGTTCTATTTCCACCTCGCAGGTTTTGACTGCAAGTTCCACGAGAAACAGAAGTAGGTTTCAAAATGATTCTATTAAAGTTCCTGTTGGTGCCCCTATTTTGTCGCCCGAGGCGGGATTAATAGAAAGCTTAACTAAAAATCAAATAGTGTTTAGAACTACTAATGGGCGTAAGTACAGAATATCTAATATAGCCGCTGATACAAGACTTCTAGGTACTATTAGACGAGGAGAAAGATTGGGGAGAAGCAAAGGTGGTTTCATCACGATTCAAATTATTCAAGACAACGAGTTGCTATCCTTTTTTGATCTGCAAGTAGTATGAAACTGATAAATGTCTACTAAAGCAGATATTATCAAACTTCGTGTCTTCCTGGAGGGTGTCCTCCTTAAGGATGTTACTTCTGTACAAGTAACAAGTACTAACGGTCCAGAAGTAGATGCCACGTTAGTAATCCCAGATACCCGATTTTTATATGCAGAGAAAATTCCAAGGGCACGACTTCATATTTTTTGGAGTAATCTAAAAATTAGAGAAGCCCACGATGATCCTGATGGGAGTAAGGGGACTTGGCCGGTATTTTTTGAAGGAGAACTATGGGGAGACGAAAAGTATAAAACTATTGCAGAACGAAATATCTCAATAAGATTCAAGGGTTATGCTGAATACTGGAAACAGAACTTACTTTTTTACATGGATCCTTCAAGTACTCCTTTTGGTGCTTTGGTGTCTGGTGGGAAGTATAAATTAGCATTAGGCACTGAAACAAAAATAGATTTAAATTTCCCCGCATCGGAAAAGAATGCAGCTCCAGCTAGTTTATTAGCGGAGCTTGTTAAAAAGGCCAAGCCAGAGAAAGTTCCGTTTTTATTAATAGCAAGAATTATGCAGCGCGCGTTAGAAACAAACAAGTATTATAAAGAGATGAATTCAAGGCTTAAATTAGGTTCAAGAACTATCGGAGTAGAAGATGCGGAAGTAGGTGAACTACTTAAGATGCAGACTGTTGTTAGTGCTTTGGATCAGCACTTGGGGCAAGGAGGATTTAGCGGTCGTACACCTATTTTGGCTGTATTTGAAGCTTATTTCAGGTATGTAAGATATAGATTACTAAGTATTCCTTCTCCAATATTTGCAGGTAAAGAAAGTCCTTTAGCGGAAGAACTACTAGAAGCAAGAGAAGACATCAATAGATTACACACCGAAGCAAAAGAAGCTATGGAAGTGGCAGCTTCAAGTAGGGGGCAAACCATAAGTAGGGGTGAATCTAGTAGTTTAGAAAAGCTGGACTTTGGAGAAAACACTGGATTTTTAGGGCAGTTTCTAGTTTTGCCGGAAACAGCATTCATGCAACCACCAACGTGCAATGTTATTTATCCTTCTAGTCAAACTAGTTTAGGTTTCTCTAGAAACTTCATGGATGAACCGACGAGATTAGTAGCAACTACTGACTTCATGGTGGGTGGCGGGGTGCCTTTAGTTTATATGACCCCACCGACAGCACAAGAGATATCTTCTGGAAAAAGCCTTGTTGGAGGAGTTAGCCGAGTAAGGGTATTGCCAGGAACTACAACACAAACAGACAATGAAAGTGAAGGAGAAGAAACAACTCAAATAGGTAATATAATATTTAGCAGTCCTTTGGGTGGGCCTATTTCTGGTATATGGGTTGGTTCTGGGTTTGGGCAAGAAAGAGGAGATAGGTTTCATAATGGGTGGGATATTCACGCTCCTCTTTACGATCCAATCTATTCTATCGCGGCGGGTACGATTGTTAGTATTCATAAAGAAGATCCAGTTCCTGGAAGTCCTATATCACGAATAGGAGAGTGCGGGCATCCTATAGATGGTCCTGCGGAGAAGTGGAAAAGCCCACCCAAGAATCCAGCTGGAAATTATGTACTTATTCGCCATGACATAGAGAGAAATAAGCCGCTTCGTTTGGAGCGCAGTAATAGGGCTGTTTCGGCTATTCACGCCTGGTACTTTCATTTATCGGGTATTCACAAGGATGCTTTACGAATAGGCCATCAAGTTCGGGCTGGTCAAGTAATTGGTTGGAGTGGTAACTCGGGACGTTCTACGGGAGCACATTTGCATTTTCAGCTGACTTTTGCCGAGAATGATAACGAATTCATAAATCCGACTATTTTATTTCCGGGGGCAAGGCTTGGAACAAATAACAAACCGCCGGAAGTTCTTGAAACATTAATTCGAGGGGCTGATCCTAACGACGCGAACGATGTTCAAAGATCTATCAATGAGTCCAGACTTTCGCAAGTAGCTACCCCTAGTAGGTCTACTCCTGCAGAAGCAGAAGACATAAGTGCAAATGCAAGACTTCAAGACTTGTTTACTCCTGAAGAACGGCGCCGGGGTATCAACGCAGCATTTTTGGATATCAACGATATAGGTCTTGTAAATGCTCTTCATACCAAAATCAGGGATAATTTAGACACGGAGGATGAAACCACACAACAGAGTTCTATAGATGAGAGAGATACTTTCATGCTCGGCTTTACCGAGCATTTGTTTTTGTTATCCAAGTACGCCACGCGCCAGATACCCACGTTAGTTTCTCCTTTTAATCCTTTTGTGGTTGCGGGATTCCCCGCCCTTATTATTGACCCCATAAGAAGTATTTTGGGGCAAGTGGAGATGGTATCTCATAATATAGATAATCGTGGGAATGCGACTACTTCCATTCAACTAAGCAGTCCTCGATTTTGGGACGAGGGGGACATTTGGTACTGGCTAGGTGGCTGGAGAGGGACTGATGACTTTATTCGATTTCCTCCTTGGTACAACAGGAAGTTTATAGCTACCAATAATATAATTCTAGATAGTGAACGGAGGCTTACATCGCGGTTTGATTCCTTGTTGGATATTACCTATCAGGGATTACTAGGATGCAAAGGAATAAGGTATCGTTCTATAAATGCTGATCGTATTGATAGCCCACTTTTAGATCCGGCTACTGGAGCTGTCATAGACTATAATGCCGCAATTGATGGAAGAAAGATAAATGAAAAAGGAGAGAAAGGAGAACGGGAGGCTTTTACTTTAGTTAGCCAGCAGTATGGACAGTCGGAAATTCAGCACCTTGAAGACGCCGATCAGACTAGTGATAGGACACAGCGTTTTGGGGCCAGGGAAAAAGAGCTGATGGTAGAATTCTTAGGAGCAGAGAAGACGATAGAAAAAGGAGTAGAAGTCTATAGGGGTGATGCTTTTACCAATACCTTTGAATCGGATGAAAAGCGGCGGGGCTTTTATCAAAATCATATACTAGATTACGTTGTAGACCTTATTGGAAAGACAGCCAGACGAGGTTAGACTAATTCAATGGGTATAGAAGCCAAGCTAGTACGAGATTGGAAGACAAAGCAGGATCAGGAAGCGCTCGCCAAGATCAAGGTACAAGCACACAAACAAATTCAGGCGGCAATATATCCATATCATTCTGCACCTGTATCTAAAGATGTTTTGGAGGCACATGGATGGACATTGTTTCAGCAAGCGCTGGAGTCCTACAATCCCAAGAAGGGGGCAAATTTTAGTACTCATTTATACAGCAGATTAAAGGGAATAGATCGTTATGTAAAAACCTATCAAAACATTGGTTATATCCCCGAAGCTTCTGTTGGAAAAATAACTACCTTGAAATCAGCGGAGCAGGAACTGGCTTTACAAAAGCGAAGGCCGCCTACGGTACAAGAACTGGCTAATTACTTGAAATGGCCCGAGAGCGAAGTAGCCCGTATTAAAAAGAGCTTGCGGGCGGATATACCTGGAAGTGCTTTTGAAGAAACTGGTATGATGAATATGCGCCCGCAAGCTGAAATGAATTTACTATATGATTTTCAGCACGAACTTACACCCGAAGAGAAAATTGTATACGACTATCTAGTTGGAATAAATGGAAAGCCAAAGATAGATCGTGGGGCAAAGCTTGCCAGGAAAACTGGATTTTCACAGACCAAAATAAGTATGCTTCGTACATCCATAGCCAACAAGCTAAAGCCCGAGCTAGGAAAGATAAGAAGTTTATAAAATGGCATGTTTTACTACGGGTCGTGATGAGGTTGCTCGCATCCTTAAAAATCGTAAGGATAGGGCTGACGCACTAAAAACCGGGGTGGATCAATCACGCGACGATGCAATAAACAGTCTTGCGGATATAGCTGCCGCGCAGGTAAAAGCTTTTATAGAATCTATAGTAGGAAGTCTTGAGGATGTTTTTGATGTAGACAACCTGCTTCGGGAAAGTAGAGATGCTTTCGATCTTCCTAACGACATTGTTGAAGCCCGGTATGAAGCCATAAGAAGAACGGTACTTACCGAACTTTCCGTTTCGGGTCCAGACCATGGTCCTGCCGCGGTTAGAAGAAGTACTTTAAGCGACATAGCAGAAGCAGAAAGGGTATTAGAAGAACTAGCTGGTATTTTGCTTTCTATTCGAGCATTGGCGGCGACACCAACCTTTGTACCCCCGACAAATAATCTATTGCAGGGTATTCAAGAGTCACAGGAACACGCCCGCGATAGATTAGAAGTTAGCCATACGCGAATGACTCGAGGTCAGCCAACTGCCAAAGGCCGCGGGTTGCTTCGAGGAACAGTTTCCGGCTCCCCCACTTCGTTGGATGTAGAAGGGGGACATTTACCTGCAACTTCTAGCCGCATAGATACTTCTGCTGATGTTGTGGATGCCAGTGATAGGCAGCCCATAAATACAACAATAACTGATTTAGGAAGTACTCTAAGCAGCAATGCCGGTAATCTACTTATTTGTCTGGCAATAAAGGAGTTAGTCTCTTCTACTCCAAAGGCAGAACACGCGGAGGTAGTTCTCAATAGGATTATCAATTCCATAAATTTACTATTAACTATAGATCCAGTAAGTATTGCGAGTGGAGTGGTGTCTGCACATATTCGAGCCAGCGCTGGCGTATTGTCGGGGGCAATAGGTAGTTTGGAAAATGCGGCTAACGCGATGGACAGTTTTTTAAACACTAATATTTTACAGCTTCAGACAACACTTCAGCAGTCGGTGAAATCGATAGGAGATCCAACGCAAGGACTTCAAGTAGCAGAAAGTCTCGGAGCTTTGTGCAATATCAAAATAGATAACTTTTGTAAAGCAGTAGATCTATCTAGATTAGTTGCTCTACTTGGTATGGAATTAGGATTTAATGTTCGAAACTTCTTTTCCGCGGATGTTGTAGGAAAGCTTGCTTCTATTCGTACTAGCATAGATTTAGAAGCGGTGGGGTTTGCCGCTACTATTACCTCGGAGCTAGCCAAGATAACAGCGCAGCTTAATAAGATCCGGGTATCACTATGCCGGTTTCTTCATGGGCGCGCGCAAGACATGACGCGGGAGTTGAATATTGCCCTTGTTTCGGTCACTGCCTTAACGGCTCTTCTGGTTGTTATTAGACTTATCCTAGAAGCCCAGGAATTGGCAGAAAATGCCAAGATAGAAGTAGCAAAAGCACAATTACGACTAGCTGGTTTGGATCAAGCGGCGGATGCGTTAGATTGTGGTGAATTAGTGGCCTTTTCGTCCATGGATTTATCCGACGCTTCCAGTGATGCCAGAGTAGCCAAGCAGCTTAGGAGTATGGCAGAAAATGAGCTGGACACTCGTCGCCAAGAAGAAATACTAAGTTTTGCTGGTGAGTTTGAAGCTAGAGCTGCCACGAGTAGACTAATATCCAAGATACGAATTTCCAGCGAAGATGCTTTAGAGTTTAGGGCTAACCAGCAAAGGACCCAAGCCACCCTGGATTTAGAGCGTTTTGAAAACCTTTCTAGCAGACTTGATGCCGTAGAGGCAAACAGAGAACTCAGAGCCGTAGAGGATTAAGCACAGAACTGAAAAGTCATGGACATCGCTCTCTACAAGCTGCTCTCCGACGATACGTTGGATTTAAATTTAGAAAATATAGATACCTACGTTGAAGGTCCAGCGGCTGCGTTACAAGTTGTTGTAAAAGCCATGCTTACTGCTACTGGAAGCATTGCATCAAATCGGGGATGGGGTAGTGGGAAATCTTTACTGACTTTTGTTCGGGGTACTCATGCGAGACCCAACGAAGCCATGCGGGCGCAAGTTGCAGCTATGGTCGCGCTGGCCCAAAGCAGCATAGTCGGAGAACAATCTAGCGGGACTCCTCTTAGTGAAACAATAGCAGCTCTAAGCTTGCGAGACGTCCAAATATTCTCCGACCTTTCTATTCATGTTTTTATCCAGGTATTGTTAGGGGATGGAAACAGCTTTCTAGCTACGGTTCCATTAGCTAGATAACAAAAAAGGAAATAGCTACCCATGGCCTTAGAAGAGCGGTTTATAAATCAGGCTAAAGAGTTCATCATTGCTGTTTTGCGGGCCAGAAACCCGCGGTTGAACACTTCTAGCAACTCCGCTATCTACGACGCCTTTATTGCGCCCGGAAGCCTTATACAGGCCGCTATTCAACAGGAGATAGAACACCTACGTCAATCCAATTCTTTATCTTCCCACCAATCTTTATCCGAAGAGGATATGGATCAACTTGCCGAGAACTTTTTAACCAGTGGTAGGTCCGGCGGTTCGGAAGCTGTAGGTACGGTTCAAGCTTATTATTCAACTTCTAAAGAACGAATCATAGGTTCTGGGGCCGTTTGTAGGACTCGGGATGGGAAAGCCTACGAAACACAAGAAGATCTTACTTTTTTAGTAGAAGATCATTTATCTCGTGATGGGAGCTTTTTTATCAACGTACCGTTTACCGCGAAGACTTCTGGAGAAGCAGGAGAAACAGGTTCTCATACGATTACTTCGGGCACGGGTTTGGGGGATGATTTACTAAAAGTAGACAATGATAATGCCTTTGTTGGTGGCTCTTCCAAAGAAACTAATGCAGAATTCTTTCAAAAGCTACAAAAAGAAGTATCGTCTAGAAACATAGCTACAAGTGACGGGATGATTTCTGTTCTGCGAGACTTCCAGGGAACCCTTATTGAATCTACTTCTATTGGGTATGGGGATTCGGCCATGCTCCGCGATGAGATGTATGAAGCTCCCGCTCCCACTGGTTTTAATCTAACTCGTACGGGTACGGCCACCGGCATCCATGTGGGTGGACGAGTAGACCAGTATTCTTGGTTTAGGCGGCTTAGCTTTGTACAAAAAGTTATAGACAAATCGGATGACTATGCCTTGCTGGGCGATCATGCCCCTGGGGTTTTTACTGTTGAAGTATCATCGGTATCGTCAACGGTGGGTACGGCTCTTTCTGCTACGGGACGCCTGGTCCTCGATTTTGGAAAAACAGATCAGGAAGTAGTTTCCTACGCCGGTTTTACAAGTTTTGGTGTAGGTAATGTAAGGTTTTCTATTCCTCGAACACTAGTAAGGGCTCACAGCTCTGGCGGCCCGGTAAGGGTGGCTTCAAATAGTACCATCACGATAAATCCCGTAGGGGGAGATATAGATGTAGTTCCCGTTCTATTTATACAAAAAGTAGAGACTTTAGATCCGATAACTCTAGAGCCTTTTGGAGATCCTTTACCAGAAACAGATACGGGTATTCGATCTGCTACTGGATGGCGGCTAGCCAATATTGACCCATATAACTTCTTGGGCGCGAGAGAAGTTAAAACACTAGTGCTTGATGAAAAAGATGTAATCCATAACCAGCCTCTTACTTTTCTTGGGGCTTTTTTGGTTCCAGGAAATACTTTGGTTGTGCCGGCTCTTCCAGGCAATCCTACACCTATGACAAATCGCCAGGGTCAAACATTTACATATACTATGGAGGGTTCTGGGTTAGTAAATACAAGAACAGTTCTACGCGTAGAAGCCGATGGAAGAACTATTCTTTACAGTGGTGCGGAACTTCCTGGTGGTATTGCAACTACAACATTTCCTTCTCTAGTCGGGCAGTACTCCGAGTTCCCTATCCAGGTATCTTACTTTACAAATCTAGAACACACTTCAATACAAGAGCTGTTTGATAGCCCCGGGAAAAGGGCCCTGGGGGAAGACTATCAAGCCAGAAACTTCCTACCTGTGTTTTTAGACTTTACTGTTCGCTATCGTGGGTCTGTTTCTGCGGCGGATATGCGTAAGGCGGTTATTGACGTGCTTCAGCCTCCTAATATATTATTTAATCCCACTATTGGTACTTCGGTAGATGTCAGTGACATTGTTGTGGCACTTGGTACTGCTGGGGCTGACTTTATTGAGCTACCTTTCGAAATACGGTCGGAAGAAGTAGCTGTCGATGGGGTAAAGACTATTCGTTATGTTTTTCCTTCTCAAGCTACTCGTGCCGTACTTTCCGTTCACAACACAGCAGTCGTTGTAGGAGATCGCAACGTGATAGCCAGGGTCGAAGGCACGGAGTACACACCACCGTCTTCTGGTACTCTGCGTTTTGAGCGGGTTGAAGTAGCCGAAAGTAGAGCTTACTCGGCTGCTTTGCTGCTGGGAACTTTTGAAGATGACCAGTTTTTCAACTTTATTTTAGACCAGGCAATAACTTTCGCTCACCCGATTACAGAAGCTGTTTTAATTACCAAGACTGATTTTATTCCTGCCTTGGAAATAACTACGGGAACTATTGTGGGAGATAGTATACATCGTCCTTATTTACGAAATGTAGTATTCGAAAACCTGGACGAGTAAAGCCAAGATGGCAAGGATAGATCTAGAAAAGCTCTGGCGGTTGCAGGGGACTTTTTACGACATTTTTACCCCGGAGCAAAAAAAGACCTGGGAAGCCCTTTGGGAATCCTATGGAGACCTGGCTTCGGATCTCTGGCACCTCGTATTTCAGACAGACAGAGAGAAAAGTCTATTCTCGGCAAACTATGCAACCAAGCGCCACAATACTCGGGTACTTCTTTCCAATAGACGGGATAGTACTTTTGTAGCATTAAATTTAGCTAGGACATTTATCAGCAGCACTCGGCAATACCAGATAGTGGGCACTATTTCAGAAGGAGAAAGAATACCCGCTAGGGTTATACCTTCTCAAGGATTAGTTTGGCTTGGAGAAGAGGTTATTCCCTATGCAAGTGCTACTTTTGATCTACGAGAAGATAACTCTATTAGAAAAGTAGTTTTTACACTAGTAGATGCTCCTCTACGTTCCTTTACGGACGAAACGCGGTTCGGGGATGTGTTTCCTGGGACGGGGCTTAGGACCAACCGTTGGCTAATTTCTGGAACGGCACCTACAGTTAATAATAGACTAATAATAGCGCTAGAACCTCCCGCGCCGCCTGCGGCAGAACTCACGCATTTAGTTCAAATAGCTCCTGGAGATTTTGAAGTAGAAGTAACATTTGAAGTACAGAGCAGCGGAGTTATTGCTGATGCTCTAGCAGACAAGACTTTTGAAGTACTTGTTTCTACGGGCGGGCACCAAGCTGGCATCGGCTACTTGGATAATACCCACCAAATACAGGGGCAAAGACTTCTACCTGTACCTGACCCAGGCATAGCTGTATCAATACCCCCGGAAGTAGTAACCCAGCTTATTGCCGACGATGGGGCGTTTATTCCAATACGATTTTTCATATCTAGAGAAGGGTCCAACTTAAGCCTGTTTGCGCTATTTTCTACCAGCCGAGATCCTGTTCTAGTTCATCAAATAGATAACTTTGGTACCGGCATTACTTCTATACGATTAAGGGTGACGAATACTTCCGTCCTCGCAGCTAATTTTGTAGTTAGAGATCTGTTGCTAAAGTTTGGGGAAGTCCCGAACTTTCCTCGGTTGCACCCAACTTTATTTTCGTCCAGCTCATTTCCTTTTGTATTTTCCGTAGACCAAAACATAGTAGAACTAGAAAACCTGAGAGATGAGCCTACTCTTAGAGATAAAGTTGTTTCCGTAAGTCCAATTCCCATAGTTGGGGCTACTACTATTCAGGTTTCTGGGGTGGATGAAGTTCTAGTAGCTGGAGCTATCCCTGCGGTTGGTACTTTCATTCTTCGCGGCCAGACTATTTTATATGATAAAGCAACTATCACGGGAGGGATTGCCAAGCTTAGATTAAGAAGATCTTTGGATGCTTACGACCTGGCAGAAGTAGGAACTAGTTTAAATCTCACTTTAAGAACTAGGACTTATGCCAGTGATGATTTTTCACTGGGAAATAAATTGCTCACTTTTAAAGAACTTCCAGGACAAGGGGAAGTCTGGGCTCTTGATTCCAGGATTGATGTTGGAAGTCTGCAAAACAGGTATGGCAGCCTGGTAGGGCTTACTTCAACTAGGGCTGATATTTTTTACTTAAACAGAGTTCAGGCGGCGTGGGCTGCGAGAATGCGCGGTCCTACGGTACAGAATATAGAATCCGTCGTAGCCGCTTTTGCTGGGCTTCCTATTGCCCGGGTATCTGGAGTAGTCACCGAAATCCTAGAAGAGCGGGATTTCCTTGGCCGTATCGTCAAATCTAGATGCTTTATTGGTACAATTCCTCACGAGCTAGAGGCGTCCCTTATTCCTCGAATAAACTGGGTGGTTAGGGTAGGACAGCAGGTAGAATTACTAGAACCCCTGACTAACGGTTTTGAAGTCGTCGATTATGTTCTAGATCCAAACTGGTTGACACGCCTCGGAATAGCCGCAGATACACCAGAGAAATTTAACACCTTTGGTGTATTTGTCGATAGTCAGGCTCTTAGCAGACACACAACTTTGACAGAACTATATGATTTTTTGACTCGTAATAGATTCCTACCCAAAAAGCTCAGACTTCAAGTAGGTCTATTAGATGATGCAATTTTAACACCCCATGTTGGTGTCGTGGCGGAGGATATTCCTATAGATTGTTTGGATCTAACATTTCCCGAGGAACCATCCGCCTACGAAAGATTTGGCTTGGGAGATATAACAGTAGTAGATCCGGAATCTATTGCCACTTTTGTGGTTACAAATCCAGAACAGCCTAGGGCTCGATTTATAAATCCAGATCTTGGAAAAGATATAATTATTGATGGAGTAGGACCCAATGCCGGTCGATTTAGAATTCGGGCAGTGCTGTCTCCTTCTAGCATACAGTTCTGGAACCCCAGGGCCGCGTTAGAGGCGGGTTTAGGGTGGCAGGCAGGAGAGGAGCCGCCGCCTACTCTTGGCGTGCCGCTGGGACGTGGTGGGGCATTCCTGGGTCGAATTGCTAGGCTAGGAAGATCTGGCGTATGGCGTCGTATAAGTATGGCTCCTGGAGTAGTTCTAGGACACGATCCTCAGCAGGGGCCCGTTTCTATAGATTTAACAACACCAAATGAAGTTCACGGTCGTGGGGGTGTAGGAGAAGTTACAGGAGTTGCCGCTGGCATTGCAACTTTTGCTGTCCTGCCTGGTACACCGAATCAGCGTTTTGTCAGTTCTGATGTTGGGAAAGACATAGCTATTTCTACGGTAGGTCCCAACCAGGGCTTTTTTCGTATTAGTAGTTTTATAGATCAAAATACGGTAGAGTATGAGAATGTTGCCGCTGCTCCAGCCATAGGTTTGGATTTTCGAGTTATAGATCCACCAAGGGGGTGGCAACAAATCATAGAAACGGTAGACGACTTGGCAGGAATGCCGGTACTAAAACACCGGAGGATACGATTTACGGCAGAAGATTATCTAGACGAATGGCGTGCGGTAGACCAGGAGTTAGACCCCGTACTTCTCGACGACGGAAGTACTATATTTTTAGGCTTTAGTTATTTTGGTACTGATATAGGGTTACTAAATAATATAAATGTTACGTTTACGCGGCGGGCCGCGGTAAGACTGCTGAATGAAGCATTTGCCAGTCCCTGCGGGCCTAGAGTTACACGTCAGCCTTCCGAGATCACGGTTACAGAAGAGCTGCTATCTGTAGACATTGACATCTAGTAAAAATAGCTCATTGATGTCGTGTATAGGCATGTTTTCCGTGGTACTATTAGAACAACATGGAAATACCGCACATTGAAGTAAATTCCATCGCCGGTTTGATTTTGGACATTAATGACGACGTTCACGGAGACATTCTTCGTGTTGTTGGTCATTTGATGCCAGACGAGGTAAAAAACTATACTATTGATTCAATAGAAAAGTTGGCCTCGTTACGAGACGACGACTTTGGGGCCATATTTCATGTGAGCAATTCTGGGGAAACGATTCGTAAGTATGCTTTGCACGACCCGGAGAGTACGTGGCTTTCCAGTGCTTATTATTATGCTAATCTGCGCAAAATCCCACAGGAAGCGCGGGCCAAAATAGCTGGCCGAATTAAGGAGGCTTGTGTTCGTTTTGGAGTAGAGATGCCCGAGTCTTTATTAAAAATTGCTAAATTCCAGGTATTAGGTGTTACTCCTAGTGGGATGAAGAAAATGGCCTCGATAAATAGTATACCTTCACATCATGTAGGGCTTCCAAAAGAACTTAGTTGGCCTTTATTTGAGCCGAAAGATGTAGAGAATGCCGTGCAACTATTTGAGGAAAAGATAGCTACTATTTCTCCTATACAGCGCACGGTGCTTGCCAGGAGTATTGCTTATAGAGCAGGGGAGTTGGGGCTAAATATTGGAGACCATACATTGGTCTCCAAGTATGCCACTTCCAGGCTGTCACCTTTTTTTGGTAGCTTTCTGTCCCAAAGGGATGAGGCCACTTCCTATTCTGCAAAGGAGGACATAGCGAAGATTACTAAAGTTGCTGGCTTTTACTATAAATACAAGAAGGACGAGTTACCCATCGCGGAGAGGTGTTTATTTTTAGATAAGTTAGCTGGTCTTGTAGAAGCTTTTGACCGCGACCATGATTTACAGTTCTTGTGGGGTAGCAGGCTGCCCGACCCGATGTTTAGTGTTTTTAGTCCTAGCCAGATAAGTACTTCTGAAGAAGAAGTACCTATTACTAAAGTTGCAGATAATCTAACGGTAGATCAGCACACCATCAAGAACATGGACTTTAGCAGACTAGAAGGCAAGTTTGAAAAGCACGTTATAGATTCACTAAAGAGTGACCCTTGGAGTGTTTTCAATTCGCTGCCAAAGCCGCACCAAGCTTTGATACTACAAGAAGTTAGAAAGCATCCCGCAGCAAAGGGTAAATCCGTGAAAGATGGTGGAGACGATTTGCACAACGAGCAAGCGCTAGTGCCCATACCTTCTGTTCGTGAGCAGAAGTCCAACGGTAAATCTCGCATACCTATTCCTAGATATGTGGAGCAGCCGTTGCCTTCTCCTACTGTTAAGGCCTCGGTGTGATTTTGGGTATCAATCAAAATGATTCCGATGTTGAGGAATCCAAAGCTGATAAGTTCTTCCAGGACTGGCTAATAAAGTCAGCATCTAGAATACCTGTTACACGGATAACCAACACTATAAAAAAGGCTGGAGCACCCGCAAGATCCGTCGAGAAGATAAAGAGTATTATAAAAAGGGCTGGCGGTTCGTATGCCAACGCACCCGTTAATCCTCCTCCCGAGCCTATACCTTCGTCGGCAATATCTTATTCGCAGGATATAGATAAGCAGCCTCCCCAGACTTCCAAGGTAGATCAAATCAATCTTCGTGGTTCACCGGGGAAAAGCACGCCACGGGTTGACCTGGAATCTTTACGTAGAAAAGTAGATGCGGTAGCAAAAAAGGAAAAAGAGAAGCTTAAACAAGCTGCTAAGGAAGCTCCCGGGCTGGCTCCTGACGTCGTTACTAATTTTGAACGGCCCGAAAGCCCCCCCGAAAATCTTGGCCGTCCTTCAGAAGTAGAAAATCCCGAAGGCTGGGGTGTTATTCCTACAATAAAGCTTCCTTTCTATTCGGGGTACTTTTCTCCTCGAGGAGATGCCTCCTTGGAAAAAGGAGCAGAGAATAAGCAGGAAGATACACCCGAGAAGAGAATAGCCAGCAGAATCAAAAAGCTTCAGAAGGGAGATGAAGAGCGGGCTATCGGGCGAAAAATAGTTCGCGTAGTAGGACTACCTTTTTTGTTTAGAGGTGGTGCTTCTTCGGCGCTACGGCGGGTTGTCGGTTTAGGTCTAAAGTCTACAGTGAAAGATGTTGGTGAATTAGGCAAAGAAGCTTCTATAACTAACTTGTTTAGTGATGTGGATGCCCATCCTATTGCTCTTTCCGTTGGGCTTGAAAAGAAGTATGGAAACCAGTGGAGAACGTGGGAGCCAGAAACTCTTGAAAGTACTCTTGGCTACGATGGCTTTGATGTAAGACCCATAAACTTTGAAAAAGTTATGGCCGCAAGAGCAATACTTTGTGAGAATGGAAGCGCACCATTTTACACGGAACCTAACGTATTTGAGAAGGTAGTACTTGCATTTAATGGTACTCATCCTCGCTTTGTAGAAGTTCAGGAAGTCCCCGTTAATGCCATAGCTTTCGCTGTTAGCACTATTGAGAATCATTTGAAAAAGGGTGTATTTGGAGAGAAGGTAGCTGCTTATGTAGCCGCTCGCTGCCGGGAACATGGCTTTTTATTCCCTCCTTTGCCTTTGGCCTTTTGTGAACCCTACTTGGAGGAACACATAGATCCGCACCTTAAAAAGAAAGCTTTTGAAAACTACATAAACGTGATTCAAAAGGATGGGAAAAGGAATAAAGACGAGGAAGATGTAGCAAGCGTACAAGTAGAAAAGCATCTAGGGATTTCGGCATACTTACTTCTTCAGCAAGACAGATTGGCAAGACAGTTACCAGATTTAGTTGAGGGCTAATATTAGATGTCTAGTTATTTTAAAAAAGGATTTGATTCATATATAAAAGAAGCTTTGGGTGGGGAAGCTTTGGGGCGCCATTTAGAAACTGCTGGGCTGGGTCTTTTAATGGCTCCTGTTGCACACGATCTAATACGAAAAGGTGATGAGCCGGAAAGGCCCGGGCTAAGAAAAATAAAAGCGGGAGCGGAGTTGGCGGGTTTAGGTTTGCTACTTCCAAAGGCGCACGACATTGCAAAAAAAGTCTTTAAAGCTAAAGCGTAAGAAGACCCCTTTTGAAAAAGGCCTGGAGGTCGAAATGGGTACCAGCACGGGAAATTATTCCAAGCTTCATGCTGGGGCCGTTCCCGACCCGTGGAAAGCTTTGCATGGTGTGGGAGTAACAGGACCTGCAGGAAGCACACAACACATAGCTGACTCGGAAGAAGAAGGAAGTTACAGAGATCCTTCGTGGACAGGGGGTAGGTAACTATGTCCAGGCCTTCCAAAGCTTTTTTAAAGGGGTTAAGAGAACAGCTGCGGGATTCGGATATAGACCCCACTAAATTTAGTCGTTGGGTCAGCGATTTGGCTTTGATAAAGCAGCAGGGGCAAAAGGCCGGGTCGACTAATCCATTCCCAAGAATTCACGGTACTCCATCATCCGTAGAAGAGGGGGGTGTAGATTGGAAGGCCACTGGTTCTCCAGGGGATGCTTTTGGTGGTGCTAGTGGTAAGGCGGACGGTGCAGTACGATAGTATGTTCGGTAAATAGGAGATTGGTTTGGCTCACGAAACAGTAAATATTCAAAGGACACGGTACGACGATCCTTTTTTTGATCAGGCATCGTCATTACTACCGAAGTCCATAAAGAAGCTTCTTGAAGCGTGCCAGACGTGGGCGCTTACGAACTCTACTATTGCACCCTTGATAAGGGCGGCAGCAGAGTATCCTATAACTTCTCTTGTTTATACCCACAAGGATGAAGCCAACAAAGAAATATGGAAAACTATTTTAGAGGACAAAATAGGTATTTATGAAGCCCTATTTGAAATAGGTTTAGACCATCTTACCTACGGGAATGCTTTCGTAACTATTTCTTTCCCTTTTATTCGTTTCTTGAAGTGTTATTCGTGCAACCAGGAGTTTCCGGGTAGTTCCATCAAGTATGAGTTCAGGGGTTATGAATTCGAGGGTACTTGTCCTTCTTGCAAACAGTCCGTTCAGTTCGGAGCAAGGGATGAATTTACTCCCAAGCCTGATGGTTCGGGTATTCGTGTAGTTCGCCTGGAACCGCAGCTTATTACACCAAAGTATAATCGTGTTACTGGCGAGACTTTTTATTACTATGATATTCCCAGGGATATTATTCGTGCTGTAGAAGCGGGGGACAAGGAGATTCTTGACGGTCTTCCAATAGAATACATAGAAACAGTAAAAACTAAAAAGAAGTTCAAGCTATTAAGGATATACCACTTCAAGAATCCAACCATATCTGGGCGTGACATGCAGTGGGGTTTTCCCAGCATGCTTCCTTCATTGAAGGATTTATACCTGAATCAGGTATATAGAAAAGCCGAGGAAATGATTGGGTTGGAGTATGCGGTACCTCTTCGCGTGCTTTTCCCCAGTATGACAACACAGGATCCTTTACAAAAGGTATCCATGCAACGTTTTGTTACGTTCATGGAGCGGTCTATCAGATTTTGGCGTAGAGATAAGAATGCAATAATTACTTCTCCGGTTCCGGTATCTGTTACAACCATAGGAGCCCCAACTACCTATAATAATGCTCCTATGCGCGCAAAGATATTAGAAGAAGCAATAGGGGGAATGGGATTTAATTCCGACTGGCTTACCGGACAAGCAAGATACAGCTCAGCCAACGTTTCGCTGAGAATAAAAGAAAATCAATTTTTAAGTTATGCGCGAAGAATAGATCGTTGCCTGCAATGGCTTTGCGACGAAATTAAGTCATTTTTAAGTCTTCCTTCGTGCACGATACACATGCGGCCTTTCAAGATGGCCGATGACGTACAGATGCTTCAGATGTTGTTCTCCCTTGCACAAATGAACAAGATTTCTTGGAATACTTTCCTATCTCGATTGGACATAAAGTATGCTGATGAGATGCCCGTAATTATGACAGAGGCAAGGGATACTGGGCAGCACCAAGGAGAGACCCAGAAGGCCTTGCTGGAGGCTTCATTATCGCAGGCTGCAGCCCAGGTTGAACAAGAGGCTATTCAGGGTGGCTACAAGCAGATCATGGAGGGTAGTAAGTCCCGGGCTCTTCCAGCCGCTGCTCAAGAAACTGGAAATCAGGAATTGGCGGGTGTTGCTCGAGGGCAGCGGCTAGCAGATCAAGATAAAGAACAACAGCGCCTACGCTTGGTCAGGATGGAAGAAGCCGAAGTTTCCAAGAGAGAAGCTGAAGCGGACAACATCAGGTCCAAGATCAAGATGCCTAAAGTAAAGGGAAAAATTAATGGGCAAAATGGAGAAAAGCAAAAAGTAGTTAAAGTAAAGCCGGATATACAGCTGGAGTCTTGGGCCGAAGAACTGTTACAAATGGACCCTAAAGGTAGAAAAACAATTCTTCATCGTATCCAACAGCAATCTCCAGAAATCTATAAAGCAATAGTGGAGAAGACGCAGGAGCTGGCTTCTGCTGAACAGGGGGTAGAACAGCTAGGCGCCCAGAGCCCTAAAGAACTTGCCGAAAGGATTGTTATGATGTCGGCTAGAGAAAAACGACATTACTTAGTGGCGTTACAGCGGCAGAATCCAGAATTACTTGGGATAGTACTAAAATTAATAAACACGCTAAAGGGCGGCGGCAGCAAAAGCCCAAAGGAAGTAGTAGATATGCGACCTAACCCAGACGTACTTCCCGCACGAAGAAAAACCCCTAGTATGTGATTTCTGGTATTAGACTGAATATTACGCTAGAATAGGATAGGAGAATAAAATGCAGGATATTCACGATAAGGAATTTGAGTCTTTTTTGAATCAACAAGCCAGAGCGGACAAACCTGTAGAAACAGCTACTTCCAAAATACTAACTAAAGTTGCCTCTCTGTTTGAAAAAAAATACTCAACTAGAAACCGAATGAAAGTGGCGGCTACTTTGGCGCTGGGAGGGATGGACCCGCGGGAAGCTGTCTATTTTGTAAAGGAATCGGGGGCGTCCAGCTCTTTCGTTCCAGGCCAAGGAATAAGCTTTTCTAGAATTGTTTCTGGTTTAAAAGAAGCCAAATTAACTAAAGCTGGAGAAGTACTAGAGGGAGCCATAAAGCTAGGGGGTATTAATCCTCGAAAAGAAGTAGATAAGATTTCAGCTGGTCGAATAATAAAGGTTTCTCGTTGCGTGAAAGCCGCGGAATATTTGGTACCTTGGCTTAGCAGCAAGGAGTATGGTTCTCGTAGGTTTTCGTCTTCGTTAGCCGGCACAAGAAAGGCTGAATAATAAAATGCCCTTGGATAACATTGACAAA
>Ga0209541_10004476_pt1 | contig 24800 bp, 25 predicted proteins | sample RifCSPlowO2_01_FD_184027 | JGI IMG/M metagenome (GOLD analysis project Ga0209541, IMG submission 184027) | Groundwater microbial communities from Rifle, Colorado - Rifle CSP2_plank lowO2_0.1 (SPAdes) (version 2) | ecosystem: Environmental > Aquatic > Deep subsurface > Groundwater | place... | reverse complement strand
CAGATGCCGTACCGCTGTGAGTCCAATCGGTCCACCCGACATTTTTTCCGGGATTCGAAGGTGACTGTGTGCTAAATGACGTACCATAAAAATAATTCACGACCCACGGCGCCCAGGTATCATCACCGCTTGGAATATCGCCGCTTACGTTATAAAGCCATGTTACCGCTCGTTTTAATGCTTGACTCGACCAATTTTGTGGATCATATCCTTGCCTTTGTAGAATAATCGCCTGCGCGAGCACGCCCTGAAGCGCCTCCCAGTTATAACCCGTCTGACATGGCGGCCAACCGAAACTCCCGCACCGACGCTGGTCATCCGGAAGCACGCCGTCAATATTGTGCCCGTCTTTCACGCATCCCGGAGGGTTAACCCCCACGGGTGCGGAAGCGTTGCACTGCCACGATAGGTCGCCGTAACTAAAACCTGTGTACGAACTCTGATCACCAAGCCATCCCTTAAAAACCTGCGCCACGCGAGCGATGCCCGCGGCGTCTCCGAGGTACGCATATACTGCCGCGCGTGACGCACCGCAATGCGCCCCCCAATTGTTCGGTCGGTCTTCATGACAATCAATCAAACTAGGAGGCCCACCTGACGTCGGAGTCGTCAAAAATTCACGAATCTTTAAACGAAACTGTTGGTCGAGCGCCGAGTCGGCAGTGGAAAGAGAGATGAGATCGGCGGCAATTACATACGCTCCCAGTTCCCTGCCGATCGCGAGTGCGCGACCGTTGTACGTGCCAGAATTAACGATAGAGCGGAGCGCCGTAATGACATCAGTGCGATATGATGTCGTGCCGGTCCGCGCGAAGACCAGTGCCTTCGCCATAACACACACATTCGCCCCGTCATCTTGGTTTGCAAGGTCCGGCGTGCCACAACTCGAATTCGCAGCCGAAAGAAGTCCGTTCCATGCGGAACCAGACATAGGTTTCGCCGCAAGTTCCGCCTGACTTATCCAAATACCCGCCGCGGAAGCGGCATGTGCAAATATAAAAAAACTGATAACAAAAAACGCGCAGACACCAATAGTTACTTTCAAAATACGAAACAAATAAAAACCATACATGCTCTAAGTATAGTAAGTTTACAAGTATCCAGGAAGATGACAGTTGGGGATTACTAATAAAAAACGGATTTCCAGATTTTCTATATCTAGCGCGGAGGGCAGGCAGGTCCACCCGGAAGACCACAGATCTTGACCGTCCCACTTGATTTTTCTGGAACCGCGGAAGTCGGCAGATACTTAATCAACTCTTGTGATTGCTCAAAAGTAATGGTAATTTTTTCCAACGGCACCTCGGAGACCTTACCAAAGCCGCAGGAATTTCTATTAGAATCTTTCAAGGATATAATTTCCGAAGAATTTTTATCTTTAAAACCATAAACTGTGTCATCAGAGGCAACAGCGTGATAATGCGACGCATTACAGTTATCGGGATTAGCCACGCGGAAAAAACTCTTGGGGGAATAGTGCCCGTCAATAACCAGCATTTCAACTTCGCTCGCTTGCTCGCCATCGTCGGTATACGATCCCTGCGCATGTTTGGGCTCCGTCCAGTTTTGAATTACTATACCATCAATATATGCAACGCCATCCCACAAAGGATACGGGACGTTAATGAAAGTGTTTTTAGGGGTCTGGACCGTGCCGAACATTCGCAGAGTATCCATACCTTCGGGCGTTCCAGAATCATGGACAAACAGTTCGCTCTGCGAAGCGCCAACTAGGGTCACAACATGGCCCGTGTTATTGCGGCCCGAGGCTGAGCGGACAAAACTGAAACTGAGCTCCACCGCGGCGCCGGAATTAAGGGCTGCTAAAATATCTTCTTTGGTCGGCGCTAATTTAAGCTCAGTGGAGATTGGCAGGTTATGTCTTTGGGTAAAGTTGTTTTTGCCCGCTACCATATTGGCAAGTGATATGCCGTTATCGAACTTCATATCTGTTTTAAGTTCTTCAATGAGATCACCGGTAAACTCGGGCAGGTTGCTAAATTTGTCATTCTCGCCAGCTAAAGACATCAGGTTATTAGCAGCTGACACGGCAGCGCATTCCATGCGGTTTTGGGCCAAATCCGGAGTATTGCCATTACGAAACACTTCTTCGCCCTCGGCTTGCGCTACCGAAATTATCGCCTGGGGCAATCCGATACCGCGCTTCAAGTCCTCGCTTCCGCTAGTCACATCAAACCCAAACATCTCGCCGATTTCAAACGCTTCCACCTTCACCCTTTTTTCCAGATTGGCAGGCGCGTCAGCGCTGTTAAATTTTTTAAAATTGATTTTTACTAAAACTTCGTCATCGACCGCTAATTTTTTGGCTTTATCCGTGAGCCAAAAATTATTTTTTAAATTCTGTATCAGGTGAGCACCGGCATCTTTGATTTGCCATTCGCTGTCGGTAATTTGCCCGTCTTGATTCAGATCAATGGCAACATCAATAGCATACTGGTCACTTGATGCTTGGGAAAACGACACGGTCACATTGAGCTGCCCGGAAGACTTTCCGTTTAAGGTATAAAGATAAAGATTAGGATTTGCTCCCAAAAGACTTTGTGGAGTAGCTGGTTCTGATTGGCTAAAAAAGAAATACGCGGCTCCGCCGATGAGCACAAGACCCAAAATAACTGGTAAAAGTCTTTTCATAAATCTATTTTAACAGATCTTCTATTGAAATGTCTAACGCTTCAAAATAGAGACCGAGCATAAACTTAAAGGTTAACAGTCACTCGCAAGAAGGTAGCGGGTATTGAAGTGCCGCCGTCAGTGCTCTTGTTTTGCGCTTTTGCCAGTTCCAAAAGTTGACTATGGAGCTCTTCCACTTTTCCGCTCTTTTCAGCCGCTTCGACAGCGTTCATGGTTGGACCATAGAATCGTTCAAATGATCCGATGAACTGTGTTGGGCTTTTATCAGATATAAAATAGAACGTATCCTTGACCATGGAGATTTTCTCTTTGGGCACGCCGGCCTGGCCAAAACGCTCGATAATATTAGCTTCCACTCCCCACATCATTGGACTGATGAATCCTTCAGGAGGCGGCGGCAAAAAAGACGAGCTTATTTTCAGCAATTGCGAAACGAACGATGTTGGATCGTTTGGGATCCAGTTGCCCATCACAATACGACCACCCGGCTTTGTGACGCGAACCATCTCCTTGGCTACATCGAATGGCTTGGGAGCAAACATGGCGCCAAATATAGAGAGGGTTAAATCAAATGAATGGTCACTGACTCCTTGCAGGTTGCTCGCATTTCCCTCTTGAAATGTCAATCGGTTGAGACCCGCCTCAACAGCTCGTTTGTTCCCGGCATCAACGAGATTTTTGGCAATGTCAATGCCAACAACTTCAGTTCCCAAAAGGGCTAGAGGAACTGCCGTAGTGCCATCTCCGCAGCCGAGGTCCAAAACCCGCAACGGTGTCGTTATCCCGAGAGACTTAACGACTGCTTCGCCAGATTGACGCATGAAGGCGGCAATCTTGGTAAAGTCGCCTTTCTCCCACAACGCTTTGCTTGGATTCATATTTTTGTTATCTTTTTAATTATTAATTTTAAATGTTATTATTTTTCGGCAGTTCCATATTTTTGGTTCAGAAACCCTTTTTGAAAAATTGCGGTGTATTCTTGAAATAGCTCGAACGGAATTCTGTCCTCGTCCCGCTTCGCGGGACTCGGAATGGACGGGCGGGCAAAATGAATTGTGAAGCCGATAGCATTAACAATTTCAAGTTTTTAATTGAGCTAAGTATAACTCAATTCAGTAAATTTTTCAATTTGAAATTGATTGAAAAATTTACTGGCTTTGGCGGCAAATTCTCGCTCTTTGAATTATGAAAAAGAAAGCCGCCCGATGTGAAGTCGAACGACTTCCGGGCGGCGGTTCCAGTTTTATCGAGACTGGGGACTCGAACGAATGTCAGCGAGGGGAGATTGCGACACCGTTCTCCGTGACGGAGCTGATGAGATGCTCCGGCAAGTTGAGACACGTCGGGGCGTAGAAGGTGAAGCAGCCGAAGTGCTGCATCACGATGCCCTTGATTTTCACAACGGCACCTTCTTCTTCCAACGTGACGTTTTCGTTGCCCTGACCCCCCAGACGAATGCCGGGGGCCAAACGAACAACGAAATCCTTTCGGGGGTCTGCCATGATTTTCTCCTTTTGGTTGAATGGTTTGAGACTCTTACGACACAGAAACCAAGAAAACGATGTTTTCCGAGCTATTGTGCCGCAAGAAATCTAACCAAAAGATAACAAAGAGCTGTTGTCCTTCAAGTTATAAGTATAACTATGAAAGATACGCAATCTTAGCATATCTAGGTCATTTTGTCAATAGTTGGCTAAAATAAGTCATAAAACAACAAAAAAGACCTTATTTTAGGCCATTTATTAACTCTTATGAAAAAATTGATGAAAAAATTTCTTTTGCCCTTCATTGATAAATCCGTTTCTTTTTCGCCAAAAATCCAGTACGAATTAGCCGCCGAGCGAAGCGAGGCGGACAGCGTTCGCTTGCAAAATCCTTTCTGGCGGAGGGTAAGAGATTCGAACTCTTGGTGGGTTGCCCCACACACGCTTTCCAAGCGTGCGCACTAGACCACTATGCGAACCCTCCTTTTTGGACTTTTATACTCTATCAAAATTGTATAGCTTACGAAAGTTTTTAAATAGTTGTTATTGTTTATTTTTATATTATAATATCGTTATTAAGATTAAAATAAATTTATGGAAGGATTAAATGTTTTTAGAGATGGAGAGCCTCTTTTGCCACGAGAAGAACAAAATGAATTAAACGAGATGCGCAAGAGACAAATGGAAACATCATTTAAAGGATTTGAAGGAGAGAAAATGGTGAGATTTCAAGAACTGTCAAAGAAAGAAGCAGATGCATTAGCTGAGAGGAAAAAGAAATCGTTCTGAAAATTGTATATGTGTCTTTGTTTGTGGTTATTTCGTTAGTACATCTTCACCATATCGGCCAGCTGTTTTTACAAACGCCTCCTTGGATTCATATTTATATTTAAATCCATACTGCTTGGTAATTTTTGAACCATCAACAGCTACCGGGTACGAATATCCTTTCCAGCTGCCTTTTGATGTTGGGATACGTCCAAGAGTTAAGTGCCATGTCCAAAAGAAAGCAAAGCGAACCATCCAAGGATAAACTGAAAGCTTCTTCTTCCCCACTGCCCGTGCCATATCCGGCCCAAGCACCGCCGGTCCGGGAGGAACGGCATTGAATACTTCATATTCACCCTTAAGATTATTAAACGAAAAAAGTTCAACTATATCGGCAATATCGTCTTCGTGTACATATTGGCGAAGCCATTTTGGGGTGACTGGCACAAAGGAAACCAAAAGTGAAATAAAGTCATAGAGAAATGACTTCTGCCCACCAAGTGAGCCTGATAGTGCCGATTGGAGTCCAAAATGGATGCGCGAACGCCCGCATGGACCAGTGATCGATGCGGGACGAATTATGAAAATTTGTATACCGGCTTTGCTTTTTGTTTTTGCATTTTCGTATGTTTTTTTTAGATTTTCTTCTACGATACGTTTCTCTTCGGCATACAAATAATCAGTTTTGCGAAATGGTTCCGCTTCGGTAAAAAAATGGGAAGTAGTGTTGTTGGAAAACGCACCATACGAAGCAACGGTAGAAAAATACACAAGTTTTTTCACGCTCGGAGTCATAAACACAAAATCAAATACTGCTTGAGAGCCTTCTACATTCCATTCCCGCTGTTTTTTTCTATTGCCATACAATTCGCGAATCTGCCATGCACTATGTATTATGATATCCGGATTTTTCACTCGCACTTTTTCTTGCCAACTGCCATCGGAGATGTTAGCAGGAATCCATGTAATTTTCGGATTTGTTAAAAAGATTTTAGGCTCTGGATCTTTGTCCAGACAGATAATCTCTTTCACATCAGAACGTTTTGAAAATTGAAGAGCAAGCATGGCGCCGATATAACCGGCGCCACCGGTGATAAATAGTGTTAATCCTTCCCCCATATTTTATCTACTTTAGCATATTATTTCCCTGTTCGCGAAATAAGTGTTTTGATTGTTTTCAGAGCGATAATGAGATCAAGAAAAAACGAACGATTTTTTAAATAATATAAATCATAAGCAAGACGCTGACGTGTCTCTTCTAAAGACTGCGGAGCAATATCCTGTTTAATCTGTGCCCACCCCGAAAGTCCCGGTTTTATAAGATTACGCACAGTGTAATACGGGAGCTCCTGTGAAAGTTTTTTGCCGAGGGCCGCGATATCTGGCCGCGGCCCAATAAGTGAAATATCCCCCCGCAAGATATTCCAAAGTTGTGGCCATTCATCAAAACGGGACTTACGCAAAATTTTTCCTACCCTGGTAATTCGCACATCCCCATCGGTCACCCAAACTCCGGTATCGTTCTTCATCATACTGCGAAATTTCCAAAGTTTTATGATGTGATTTCCTTGCCCGATGCGGTCTTGTGATATAAAGACTGGACCGCCATCATCAAGTTTGATTGCTAAAAGAACGAGTGGATAAAGAATAATTAGAAAAATACTTAGAATGCTCGCGATTAATATGTCCATCATTCTTTTTAGAGTGTCATACATAGTGTGCGGTGAAGATGAAATATTTTCTAAAAACCAATTATAACCGACCAGAGAAAGTGGGGTGCGGTCAAAAACTTCTTCATAGACTTTGTACATATCCAAAAATCTCACATTGGAAAAAATAAGATTGTAGAGTGACGGTAAAATCGCATCCGATTTTTTGTGCTTCAAATCAATAACTATAGAAGTGACTCCTTCGCTATATACTTTTTTTATAACTTCTTCTTGAAATGCAGGGATATCAAGTTTATCCAGATCAATAGACGAAACGAAAGTGAGGTTATAACGTCCATTGTTGTTCATCTCTTTTTTGAGTTCTTGCATCTCTGGCCCCGTACCGATAAGGAGAGCGTTTTCGTGATAATGAAAATCAAGATAAGGAACGATGCGTATACGCCAGAGAATAATGAGCAGGAACGAAACAATAAGGTGTACCGCAAGTACGGTCTTTGGAGTTATACCAAATGAAGGAATCAGATAGAAAAATACGACCGCAAAAAGACTGTTCACCACCTGGGTGTTTAAAATAAGGGACGGGAGTTTACTTTTGAAAACAAGTGTATGTTTCTCATAAAGTCCCGCCACAAAAAACACAAACGTCCACAAAAGAAAAAGGACAGAAAATGGCACCAAGTGTTCGGAAAGAAGCTTTTCAGATGGTATGGAGTTATAACGAAGCGCCAGTGCAAGCCAAAGCGCCAAAAAAAACGCTAGCAAGTCACCAGCGAACAATATGATGGATTCTCGCTTATTATGAATAGCCATTTCTCAGTATCCTAACATAAGTGTGTCCCATTTTCACTATATATTTTTTAACAAAAGAAGCTATTATTTAAACTTTGGAATAAACCGTCACTTTATTGCGACCGGTTTGCTTCGATTTGTAGAGAGCCTCGTCGGCTTTTTTCATCAAGTCTTCAAAGCCGGAAGCGGCTTCGGAAGAGACAACCCCGACACTTATGGTGACTTTTAGATTTTTTGCTTCATCAAAATGAAGCTCTTCAATTTTTTTGCGTATATCATCCGCTTTTATTTGAGCATCATTTATATCGGCCCCCAAAAGAGAGGCTACCATCTCTTCTCCACCCCAGCGCGCGGCAGTATCGCCAACCCTTAAACTTTGATGGATAGTTTTTGCCACTTTTTTCAAAACAACGTCACCGACATCATGGCCATAAGTATCATTAACTTTTTTAAAATGATCTATATCAAAAAATAAAAAAGAAATATTTTTAAACCCAAACCAATTTTTTCTTTTGCCGGCACTTAGATTACGCACCATATCAAGATAAACTTTTGATTCTTCTTCAAAAAAGGCCCGAGTCTTGAGGCTAGTCAAAGAATCATGTATAAGGTCTTTTTCAAGATTAGTGACCTGAGATTCAAGCTCGTCTATACGAGCAATTAAATTTTCTTTGTTTTGTTCTTCAGCCATTTTGTTTTAATTACAGATTAATTATCCCATACTACGCAAAATTTTTATTCTCTCCGCTATCGGCGGATGAGTTTGAAAAATATTTGAAATTGCAGTTCCAGCTTTTCCAAAAGGATTGGAAATAAAAAGATGGGCAGTGGCTGTGTTTGCTGCTTTCATAGGCATATTGTAGCCAGCGATTTTCTCTAAAGCTTTTGCCAAACCCTCCGGATAACGAGTAAGCAGGGCGCCCGAAGCGTCAGCTAAAAACTCTCTGCGACGAGAAATGGCAAGTTTTATAAGTGTAGCAATAATCGGAGAAAGGATTATGAAAACAATACCAATAGTCGCAAGGATGCCACCCCCTTCTCTATTATTATCCTTCCGGCCACCAAACATCGTTCCTCTTAAAAAAATATGGGAAATAATAGAAACAAATCCGACAAGTACAACTACAACGCTCATAAGCAAAATATCTCTGTTGCCTATATGGGAAAGCTCGTGAGAAATGACCCCTTCAAGCTCCGGTCTTTCCAGTTTTTGCATAAGTCCGGTGGTTACGCAAACCACAGCATGCTCTTTATCGCGGCCGGTAGCAAAAGCATTCGGAGCGGGATCGTCAATAGTATAAATTTTGGGCATTGGAAGACCGGCAGCAATGGAAAGATTTTCAGTCACCGTATAAAGATCAAAAAATTCATTCTTAGAAGCTCTGCGAGCTTTGGAAATACTAAGCACAATTTTGTCTGACCACCAGTAACTGGCCACATTCATAAATATGCTGAAAATAATGGCTATATAAAGCAACCCTGGATCATTGTAATAAAGAGATATAAAATAGCCGAGCCCTATCACAATCACCAAAAACAAACCCATTAAAAGATAGGTTTTAGCGACATTTGAACTCTGATATGTATAGACCGATGTCATCTGTTTATTATAACATATGACCTCTTAAGTCTCCTTTATCTTGAAGGAGAATTTTGAAAATCGGGAGTAATTATAAAACGGTTTTATCAGTGCTTATACCTTATGGCCATAACACCATACTGCGAGCAACTGCGGTCACGGCAGAAACTAATCCGTTTCCGTATTGGTTGTCGCGCCCAACTATTCCCAATTCTTGGGTAGTAGAATTCATTACCGCTCTCACCTCGTCGTTAATACGACCGTTACCGTTGGTATCAGTAACACCCGTCGCTATAACAAGAGCCGCAACACCCGCGACATGGGGCGAGGCCATTGAAGTGCCGGAGCCGTATTTGTAGCAACCGCCACCCGAGCGGTTACATTTCGGTTGCGGAGCGGAGTAACTAGTATTGTCGTTCCATGTTGAGTACACAGATACTCCCGGTGCCGCAAGTTCCACTTTTGAACCAGTGCTTGAGAAGCTTGCGCGTTTATCAGCAGAATCAGTAGCGGCAACGGCAATGACCGAGGCGAATTTTGCCGGATAAATAACATTGTCTCCCGTGCCTGCGGTATTTCCTGAATTTCCTGCCGCCGCGACGATTACGACGCCACTTGCTTCGGCATTATTAAACGCTTGTTCTACAATAGTACCCGGATATGCGTCTTTCCCAAGCGATAGGTTGATGACATCCATTTTGACTCCCTGTATCGGTTCTTCCGGCGCACCAACCGGTACATCCCAATAGCCGGGAAGATAAATTAATCCGCCGGTTGACCAATCAACTGCGGCGATAATATCGCTCCAGTAGCCTACACCACTGTCACTCAAAACACGGAGTGCATAAAGGTCACAATTCGGCGCAACACCTACGACACCGTAGAGCGGATTGCCCTTTTTATCCTTTGTGCCATTGTTGTTATCTTCTGCGCAGGCAGTACCGGCAACATGCGTTCCATGTCCATAGACATCCATTGGGTTGTTATCGTAGTAGTAAAAATCGTAGCCACCGCGATAATTAGCATTGAGGTCGGGGTGGTTATAGTTGATTCCCGAATCAATAATACCGATTTTTATTCCTGTGCCTGTATTGATGGGAGTGATTGGAGAAGCAGTATGTACGGTGCCTGCGTCTATGCGCTTCACGCCCCATGAATTATCAAGTTCAATGTCAGTGGCATATACAGTATCATCAATTTCAACGGCTATAACATGCGGGTTGTGAGATAACCCTTCAACCGCTTGGGCAGGCAGTGTAGCGGCAATCGCGTCCACAATGGAATAGCTATATTTAATCTTGCCGCCATGGGCACGCACGAGTGCTTGCTCGCTCGGGCCGACTGGTTTATCAAAAGCAATGAGCACGCGCATTAAGTTATCACTGCCTTGCCTCTGGGCAACTGCGAGTGTTGGGGCTGGAATGGTGAAATTCACTATTCCCGCAACGACCAAGATAGCGGCAAACGAAACAATGACTTTTTTCATAGAATTGACCTTTGTTATTTAATAATTATTAATAGTCCTTTGTATTGTCAATATTAATATAACAAATCCTATAAATCAAGCAAACAAAAAGGGTAGTGGTAAGTTTTCCCCTCTTTAAACACAATTTATTAAGATTACAATTTTGGAGCTTTCACATATTTAAGATACTATATATCTATGGCAGAGAACCAAAAAACTCATTTGAGAATTCCTCCAAATAATATGGATGCAGAGAAAGCTTTACTCGGATCCATAATGCTGCGACCGGAAGTAATGTATGAGATTACAGATTTAGCATATCCAGCATCTTTTTATTCCGAAAAACATCGTTTGATATTTGAGACGATGCTCGAACTTTTTTCTAAGCGCAATCCAACAGACTTGCTGACTGTCTCTGCCAGATTGAAAGAGAAAAATATTTTGGACGAGATTGGTGGCAATGGTTATTTGGGCGAATTGGTTAACTCGGTACCTTCGGCTGCGAACGCTTCTTATTACGCTCAAATAATCCAGAAAAAACATATCGCCCGTAACCTCATCGGGGCGGCAGATTTTATTTCTTCTTTGGGTTATGACGAAGCAGAGGAACTGGAAACTCTTTTGGATCAAGCCCAAAAGAAAATTTATGATGTCACCAATATTTCAAGCATCCATAAATTTGTAGAGTTGAAAGAAGAGCTCTCGGAAGCCTGGGAACGGCTTGATAAACTTCATAACTCCGGAAACGGACTGCGAGGAATATCGACTGGTTTCAAAGATCTTGACGAAAAACTTTCCGGTTTCCAAAAATCTGATTTAATAATTTTAGCTGCAAGGCCTAGCGTAGGAAAAACTGCTTTGGCTCTTGATATTGCCAGGCAAACCTCTGTCTATCACAATACATCCGTTGGTATTTTTTCTTTGGAAATGAGCTCTCAGCAGTTGGTAGACAGGATGCTCGCTTCCCAATCAAACGTGGATGCTTGGAAGCTTCGTACTGGAAAGGGTATTAGAGAAGACGACTTTTCTGCTATCCGCCAGTCTTTAGACACTCTTTCAAAAGCGCCTATTTTTATAGACGACCAGCCAGGCAATAATATTTTAAAAATGCGATCAATTGCTAGAAGATTAAAAAATGAAAAAGGTTTAGGTCTCATCATAGTGGACTATCTACAGCTAATGGCAACGAGCAAAAACTATGATTCGATGGTCAATCAGGTGACTGAAATCTCCCGCTCACTTAAAAACTTGGCTAGGGAACTTGAAGTGCCGGTCTTGGCTCTTTCCCAGCTTTCTCGCGCCATAGAGCAAAGAGGAGGCAAACCGAAACTTTCCGACCTGCGAGATTCCGGCTCAATTGAGCAAGATGCCGATGTTGTTATGTTTATACACAGAGAAGATAAAGCTAAAAACACGGAGGAATCACAAAAGACAAACATAGCTGAAATTTTGATTGAAAAACACCGCAATGGCGCCACTGGTCGGGTAGAGCTTTTCTTCAACGAAAAGAAAGCTACTTTCCTGCCTCTAGAAAAAGCTCAGTTTTCCGGTACCGAATCAGAATTCAGAGAATTCTAAATGCAGAAAGATGAACTCTATAGAAAAACTCATTCAAATATTTTCCCAATTTCCGGGTATTGGACCCAGACAAGCCAGAAGGTTTGTTTACTATCTTTTGACAAGAGCAAATGGAACTTTGGAAGAACTATCTTCGCATATAAAAGATTTGAAAAATGATGTAGTGATGTGCGCCGACTGCAGGAGATTTTTTGAAAGTAAAAATAATAAAACAACTTTATGTAATATTTGTAGAGACCAAGAGAGAGACCGTTCTACTCTTATGTTAGTCCAAAGAGATATGGATTTGGAATCGGTTGAGAAAAACGGGGGATTTAAGGGAGTCTATTTCGTACTTGGGGGTTCGATTGGGATATTGGAAAAAGAGCCCGAAAAAAGGATAAGGATACGGGAACTTAAAAACTTTATTGAGAAAAAAATAAAAGAAGGACTAAGAGAAATAATTTTGGGTGTTAACTGGAATCCGGAAGGAGAAAATACCGGCGATTATGTAAAAAAACAATTAAAATTAATAATGGAGAAAAACACCTTTCAGCAAGCTCAGGGCAAGCAAATAAAGATTTCCCACTTGGGGAAAGGGCTTTCTATGGGCACGGAATTGGAGTATACTGATCCCGAGACAATGAAAAATGCATTAAGGAATAGGGGCTGAAGTCACATATATGACTATACAAAAATCATTTCCATATATTTTAATGGTAGGTAGCATTATAGGCCTTCTGGCTTCTTTTATTTTGACCGTAGACACAATAGAGATCATAAAAAATCCTGCGGTAAACCTGCCTTGTAATATAAATCCTTTCATAAGTTGCACTTCAGTGGCAGGCACCTGGCAGAGTCAAATTTTTGGTTTTCCAAATCCCCTGCTCGGTATAGTCGCTTTTTCAATGCTTTTTGCTATAGGAGTAATGCTTCTTTCGGGTGGCTTATCAAAAAAACCTCTTTGGCTTTTGGTTAATCTAGGGACTCTTGCCGCTATTATTTTCGTAATATGGTTTTTTTATGAAAGCGTCTACAAAATCGGCTCGCTTTGCATTTATTGTATGATTGTTTGGACCGTCACTTGGCCACTGTTTCTTTATACGACTATCTGGAATTTCAAAGAAAATCACTTCTCCATTGAATCAACTGCAAAAAAATCTTTTCTGTTTTTAAAAGTAAAACACCAAAAGGCAATTGATTTATTTTTTCATTTTGTATCTCGTAACCACGCTCAAATCCTTGTGGTCGGGTATCTCACTGCCATTCTACTCATCCTATTTCATTTCCGCACATTTTTCTTTGGATAATTGCTTTTTTACTACTAATTTGTAATATAAGAAACAGAAAGCGAGGTGTGGCATGGCGCTACATCATATAACTAAGGAAGAAGTCGCTCAATTAGAAAAAGAGAAAAAAAGAAAAGAAAGAGCGAAACAATCTCGAAAAAGAGCATTCATCCAAAAATGGGTTTCTCTTTTTGGTAAAGACTTTCCTTTAGGACTGGCCGAGAGACAAGCAGAGTTACTTTGGAAAACATTTTCCAAAACCAATCACTCTCATCCAACACTAGAAGATTCCAGATTTCATATTCTTCGCTGAAAAGCCGTCCCGATATTATCGGGACGGCTAGTTTTTATATTTATCCTATCTTCTCAATCTTCACTTTAAAGTATGGCTGACGATGACCGTTTTTCTTGAAGTAACGGCTCTTTTGTTTGTATTTAATGACGATAACTTTTGCATTGCGTCCGATCTCTAGCAAAGTGCCAGAGACCTTAGCTCCACTAATATATGGAGTGCCAATATCGGTTGAATCCGTGCCATTATCAATTAAGAGAACTTTATCAAAAACCACTGCATCCCCTTCTTTCATATCGTCGTTCCCGCCCTTTTCAGTTTGAGCAAGTATTTTTTCGATTTTTATAGTATCCCCGACAACCACTCTGTATTGTTTGCCCCCAGTTTCAATAACAGCAAAACTTCCATTATTAATAACCTCATCAGCCTTAACTTTTGATTTCGAAGGCTTTTTAGATGATTCTTTCTTGTCCACCGTAGCTTTAGCGGAGGTGGATTTGATTTCTCTTATTTCTGCCATAATAGGACTACTTTACAGGATTTTGTGAGATCGTGCAAGTACCATATTCGGCCTGTTTTTATTCGTTATCTGGCTTGTCTAGAATAGGCACATCAAATGATTGGGAAACCCCCGTAATCCTAACCACATCTTTATCAACTTTTTTAAATTCTTTACTCGAAGCGTTAAAATGATTGATCACGGTTTCAAGTGAATTTCCAAGCTTTCCGTGGTACATCTCATACTTTTTCAAATGTTCACTGAGCTCTCCAACCCTCTTTATAATATCTTTGGCGGTTTCTTCTATTTGCATAGCTTTTAGCCCCTGTAGAACTGTCTGCAGATAAGCCAAAAATGAGGTAGGGGACACAATAATCACTTTATATTTGCCTGCTGCTCTTTGTATCAGGTTTTCAGTATCTTCTGTCACTGCTCCTATTTTATTTATAAGCAAATCATAATAAATAGCTTCGTGTGGAATAAACATAAAAGCAAAATCCATAGTACCTTCGGACGGCCTTATGTATTTTGATGTTTCAGTAATACGAGTCTTCAAATCATTTATAAAAATCTTTTCCAGCCTCTCTTTCTCCGATGGATCTTTGGCCTCTGTCAGACGATTATAATTTTCAAGAGAAAATTTTGAATCAATTGGTATTATTTTCTCTTTTACAAAAACCACAGCATCGACTATTTCCCCATTGGCAAAGACATATTGCATTTGGTATTGACTAGGAGGCAAAACATTTTTGAGAAGGGTCTCCAGATAATATTCTCCCAAAATCCCCCGCTGTTTCGGATTTTTCAAAATATCCTGTAAATTTTGGAGCTGGTCGGCAAAAGAAATCACTTGCTTGTTTGTCTCATCAAGCTTGGTCAAACCTTGGGTCACATCACGTATAAGCTTTGAGGATTCCTTAAATTGATCGCGCATGGATTCGTTTACCTGCTTAGTAGTATCACCCATTTTTTTATCAACAATGCGAGATAGCTCGTTCATCTGCTCCAAAAGAAGCTTCATGGCGCTATCGTCTGTCTTTTGTTCAGGTTTCTTCCTAAACAAAGCAAAAATAGCTACTATCAGCCCAACTACCAATATTATTAAAGCAATGTTTTGCATAACTTTATTATTCTATCAATTTTCTGCTATAATATAAAGAAAATTATATGCATAATCAAATACAAGAACAAATTAAAGATGCCCTAAGGGCCAAAGACAATGTTCGCCTTACTACTCTGCGTGGTGTTTTAGCTGCCTTTACAAATGAATCCTTAGTCTTAAAACGCACCCCAAAAGACAAACTTTCGGATGGGGAAGCTATAGCTGTTATCCGCCGATTGGTAAAGCAGAGGAAAGATTCTATAGAGCAGTTTGAAAAGGGCGGCCGTAAAGATTTGGCTGACAACGAAAAAGCAGAGCTTAAAGTCTTGGAAGAATTCCTGCCCGCCCAGATGTCAGAAGAAAAAATCCGCGAAATAGTTAATAAGATCCTTCGACAAGCTCAGGATGATAACAGTCCTATTTTGAAAAACAAAGGGGCATTCGTGGGAACTGTTATCAAAGAAACAAAAGGCGAAGCCGACGGAGCTTTGGTCAAAAAAATAGTTGAGGAAATATTTAAATAATCCGCATAAAAAACTGAAAATAGTTCTTGAGCGAGATTCCGGAAGCTGTGAAAAGCTGAGGACAAGGAAATTTTTAGCAAAAAATTTCTGTATCGAGTGAAAGAAGCTGTTTTCAGTTTTTTATTTAATACTATCTTCGACTTTATAATCCCCCACTCTATTTCTTTTTATGGAAAGGGTAGTAGCACCACAGCCTAAAGTGTTGCCCATATCATTTACCAAACCACGAATATAAGTACCCGAAGACACATGGGTACTAAATTTGCCTAGAAAATAGCTCCCCCCCAACTCCGAACCAAACAAATATTGTTTCCACAAAACCAAAATCTCGTGCTGCCTAAAATCACCCTTTACTTTTGAGATATCCATAAGAAGCCGGCCAAAAAGTTCTTTATTATTAAAAGTTTCCAGTTTATGAAATTGGATTTTATGAACAGTGATTTTTTTAGTCTTAGAGGAAATCCCTTCTACTTTAACCTCATCCCCGGCCCTTCCCCTAGACGCAGGGGAAGGGAGAGAAATACTTGAATTGTTGATAAATGAGATATGTTCCCCCTCTCTTGCATCTAGGAGAGGGGTAAGGGGTGAGGTTCTTTTATTAGCAATCATTTTTGAAGAATATTTTGGATATTTTTGTTCCCTTTCTCCTTCATAAATCATCACTACTTTCCTCACATCATTTTCCAAAAGTTCTTCCAATCTCTCAACTCTTATTATTTTCCCTAAAACATCATAAGTATCAGTAGTAAAGCCAAAAAGAGAAATAAAATCATATTCCTTATCGAGTTCCAAAAATTCTTCTTTCCTTTTGACATCATCTCCGCTGGCTATAAGCAAAACTCCTTCAGCCAATGGATCAAGTCTGCCCAAATAAGTCATTTTTTGACCTTTCAAATCAGGATTATTTGCCACAAACCTCTGTATACACTCCAAAGGGGTTTCTCCGCGCTGTTTGTATAGGTTATGAATCATAATTTATAATTTTTCAGAAATTCTTCTTTAAAATCAAAAAAATTATCATCTAAAATCGATTGACGAATCTGAGACATAAGATTATTTATAAAATAAAGATTATGAATGGAAGCGAGAGTAGCGGCCAACATTTCTTTGACTCTAAAGAGATGTGATACATAAGCGACTGTATAATTCTTACAAGTATAACATTTGCAATCTTTCTCTGTTGGCTCAAGAAGATTTTTATATTTTGCATTGGTGATGTTTATTTTGCCATGTTTGGTATAAAGAGCGCCGTTGCGTGCCATACGAGTCGGTGCTACGCAGTCAAAAGTATCACATCCGTTTTCTACTCCTAAAATAAGGTCAACCGGTTCCCCCACTCCTAAAAGATGGCGAGGTTTCCCTTCCGGCAAAATTTCATTGACCCATTTGACCGCTGTGGCCATATCTTCCTTCACAAAAGTGCCTCCAACGCCAAAACCGCCAAAATCAAAATCCGAAATATTTTTGGCGCTTTCTTTCCTCAAATCTTCATATCTACCCCCCTGTACGATACCGAATAGAGACTGCGGCGCGGCAAGAAAAAAGTCCTGAGAAAAAAGTCTGGCCGAGCGAAGCGAGGAGGCCCGAGGACTTTTTGAGCGGGAGCTTCTTTCTTGCCGTTTTGGCGTGCTAAATTTACTGAGTCTACTGAACTCTTCCAAACACCTCTTAGCCCACCTACTAGTTCTTTCTATAGTCTTTTTTATATTTTCAAAATCAGCATGCGGAGAAGTAAATTCATCTAAAGCAAAAATAATATCAGCACCAATATCATTTTGAATCTGGATTGACTTTTCAGGAGAAAGAAAATGTTTACTTCCATCTAAAATTGAAACAAAATCTATTCCCTCTTCAGTAACTCTGACTTTTTTGCTGTTTCCCTTCTTATTTCTTTTATTATTTATCTCCTCGACAATCTCTTGCGGAGGAGCATCGGAAGAAATAAATTTACCTAACCCGTATCCATAAGCCACACCCAAAGAAAATGCTTGGAAACCACCTGAATCAGTCATAGTAGGCCCTGGCCAGTTCATAAAATTATGTAAACCACCCACTTCTCTAATGACTTTCTCACCAGGTTCTAGATAAAGATGATAAGTATTTGCCAATATGACCTGAGAGCCAGTCTCCTTGACCTGTTCGGGAGTAAGAGATTTTATAGTAGCTTTGGTACCGACGGCGACAAAGGCTGGTGTTTGTATTTCTCCGTGCGGTGTAACTAGAATACCAGCCCGACCCAATGTCTTCGAGATTTTTTTACTTATTTTGAACATTAGAAATTACTACTGCACAAGTTGTGGGGAAATACCTGTCTGTGTAGGTAGGTCTGTGGCATCAAGTAATTCGATAGTGAATATCAAAGTAGAATTTGGAGGAATAGGACCGGCTTGGTTAGAACCATAAGCAAGTTCCGGAGGGATAATGATAGTACGCACACCACCAACTTTCATATCAGCAAAACCTTGTTCCCACCCGGGTATGACTTCACCGGCTCCAAGAGTAAATTTAAAAAGAGTTCCAAAATCTTTAGAATTTTGGACGACAGTGCCGTCAGAAAGAGAAAGGATATAATTGACAGAGACCAATTGTCCGATTTTGACCTCTGCCCCCTGACCAACAACTACATCATTTATAATCACACCACTTGCAGATTTAGAGCTGGCTGCCGCAGCTTGAGAATTATCACCCATTAGATTATTTTGGAATAAGCTCATAATATTTCCGCCAAATAAAGTATAACCAACAAAAACTACTGCTACACCTACTGCAATCCATTCTTTTTTAGACAATTTTTTCATGCGATTTTGCGAAATCGTGTCGTCCCAACGTCCATTGAGGGACGGCCTCTTCCGCTCTTAAATTTATAACTATTCAAATATACCATATTGCCTTATTATTTAAAACCATTAAAATGTGGGTATATGGATAACAAAACAAAACCGATAACTCTGCTTGAAATAAGCGAGGCTTCAAAAAAGCGAGTAGCTCTTATTGCCAAAGAATTTAGTAGCGGATTTGAATTTGTAAGAAATTACCCGCGCTCCGTCACTTTTTTCGGCTCTTCCAGAACCGAAAGTGATGATCCTTATTATGAAAAGGCCAAAGGGCTTGCCGGCAGGATTGTAAAAGAACTTCATTATTCGGTGACCACCGGCGGCGGCCCGGGTATAATGGAAGCAGCCAACAAAGGCGCCTACGAAGCCGGGGGCAATTCGCTAGGACTGACCATTGAATTACCTCTTGAGCAAATGGCCAACTCTTACCTGACCGATAGAGAAGATTTCCATTATTTTTTTAGCCGAAAAGTCTGTCTTTCATTTTCAGCCGAAGCTTATATTTTCTTTCCAGGAGGCTTTGGCACTTTGGATGAATTTCTGGAAATCCTGACTTTAATTCAAACAAATAAAATCCCTAAAGCCCCCATAATACTGGTTGGAGAGTTTTACTGGAATCCGCTCCAACAATTTTTCAAAGAGATTATCCTAAAAAATAATATGATAAATGATAAAGATCTTTCTTTGTACATAATCACAGACAATGAAGATGAAATACTAAAAATTATAAAAGAAGCACCCATACGCCTAGGGCTGAAATATGATGAAAATTCAGAAAAATCGGTCAAAAATAATTCTTCCTTAAACGGCCACGAGCCATTAAGCGGGCTTTTTAAAAAAATCAGCTGATAAATACTTACAAAAAAAGAAAGGTTATAATTTGTGGACTATTCTTGAAATAGTTCGGGCGGTTTTAGCCGCCTGTGGCGGCGAGGAAAGCCCCCCGAGAAATTCCGAAATCGCGGCTCTGCCGCGCCGATGACAATTTCAAGTTTTTCTTTGGCGGCTTGAAAGATAAATTCTACAGAGATTCTGGAAGAATTGCTGATTCAAGGAGATTTTTATCAAAGAGATTTTCTCGATAAAAATCTAAACAATCTGAGGCGATGTCGAGAGTTCTGCAGTTGGTTTCTTCGGAGAGAACGAGAACCATGCGTACTGGTTTTTCGTAGAGTAAGAGAAGTGATCCTTGTCCCGTTGGTCCCGAGCCAAATCCATATACGTTCGCGCGAACCCCGCCTTTCTCAATGGCGAAAATCGGTTTTGGTGCTCTCGCTCCGTGCGGGTTATTAAATCCTAATCGCATCGTCTCTATTTGAATACCCGGCACTTCTTCTGTTGCGGTCAAACCAAACCAAGAGTTTTTAGCAAAGTTATAGAAAGTAACATTAGTAAAGGAACCTTCTGTCGACGTGTGGAACCAAAGTTCGCTCTTCGGAGAATAGATGGAAGCCCTTACCCGTTGGAACAGATTGACGATAACGGTGCTTTCTGCCTTTCCTTCTCGAGTTGCTGTCTTTTCGCGGTTAAACACTATATTGCTCCATGTTCGATATTGATTTAATTGCCTTGATTGTCCGCTATCTGCGTCAAGGTAAGTATAGGTTTCCTTTGTCTCTTTTACATCTTTGTCCAGAACGACATGGGGTTGTTCCGGTGCAAACGCAAAAGCAACTTTTGCAGAGCCACTTCCCCACGAAGCAAGTTTCGCAAGTACTGGCTGTTGCGGTGGAGGCGTTGTTTGCGACGTTGGAGTTTCTGCCTGTCTCGATAAAACGAAATACCCGCCAACAGCGATAATGACGACGATTACTACAACCAAAGCAATACTTGAAAATCCTCTTTGATTCATATGTTTAAATTATTTGTTAGCTATAAAACTTTCGACCCTATGATTAAAAATTTTCTTCTCCCAAAATTAAAATGCAGTTCGAACTACTTTAAGAATAGATTGCCAGACAGGAAATTGCAAGCGAGGCGACAGCCTTTTGTTTGCAATTTCCTGTCTGGTGGACTCATCGGGAATCGGACCCGAGCTTCAGCAATGCGAATGCTGCGTAATACCACTTTACTATGAGCCCTTGGGTCTTTTATATGTATATTGATTTGTGGTCACAAATAAATTTAATGTGGACCTATGGGGAATTGAACCCCAACCTCGTCCATGCCATGGACGCGTTCTACCACTGAACTATAGGCCCTGACTTTTTAAATATATCTTAAAATCATCCAAAATCAAAACCGTCCCGATAGACATCGTGACGGTTTTGATTTGATTTTCGGGATTAAACTTTTGGCGTTTCAACTGGTTTTTTGGACATCTTGCTGAAAACATACAGATACAAAATTTCCAAAATACCGACCGTGTTTACTATAAGCAAAACAACAAACCAAACTTTACTTCCTCCTCTAGCCGCTTTCCAAAGTGCCATTCCCTTCCAAACTAATGACCATATAGCCGCAATTATTATTAACAATACCGTAGCTCCTGCAAAACCCGGAGGAATTGATCCTCCGACAAAACTTTGTAAACCCATAATATTTGATTTAGCGAAATCATGTCGCACTACACGTCCTTTAGAGTGTGACGCTAATAATTAAGTAACAGACCTTTAGTTTATAGTATGATAAATAAAAAATTAAAACAAATGGCGATCCCGCCCTTAACTCATCTTTCGATAAGCTTAGGTCAGAACCGCCATACTTAGTGAACCTCAGCTCGCTTTCTTGCGAGCCAAGTACTCCCTGCCTTTGCCAACATCTGTGTTGATCGGAATGTTATTGGCACAAAGCGGGCAGACTTCTTCATCCCATGCATCAAGTTTGACGTTGACGAGAGAAAAAAGTTTAGGTGGATTTGCTACATCTTTTGATGTGATTCCTCCGCGATTGCAAAGAACGCCAAGACCGACAACTCCGCCACCGGTAGCACGAGTTGCTTCGATCACCTTCTTCACAGAACCACCGGTGGTAAGCACGTCTTCTACCACTAAGACTCTCTTTCCTTCCAAGATTTTGTCGTAACCTCGTTTGATAACAAACTTGTCTTCGTGTTTGGGTGAGAGTGGTCCATAACTAGAAGAAATTAGTTCCGTCCCTTCTTTTTCGGCGTAGACACCAAGTACTTCATGCTCGACAAGATTAGTGAGATGATAAGCTACCCACTGTGAGAGAACTACGGCGCCGATTGCTGGAGCAATCACTACATCAACCAGAAACTCTTTAGCCGAGAACTCTAGAGCAATGGCAGAGCACAACATGGACGTCAGGTGGGTATGCGGATAAATCGCATCCTTATTGATATAAGCAGTGCCGTGCTTGCCGGAAGTGTAAACGATGTGGCTATTGGTAATAACTGCTCCAAACTTTCCGAGAACTTTCAAGACTTCTTGTTCGTTCACAATTTCACCTTTTCCTTGTTTGAGTTAGAGAGCATTAGAAATTTCTTCAATTGTCCGCATGACCGCGTCGTAGGGCTTTTCGGCCTTCACAATCGGTCGACCGACAACAATACGATCCGCGCCGGCTTTGATAGCCTTTGTCGGAGTCATGATACGCTCCGGATTTTGGTCATCACCAGGAACAATCGCCCAAGTCGGACGGATTGCTGGCGTGTTAAGTGACAGAACGAGGCCAAATTTCGCACGGAGCACTCTCACCTCTTTGGGAGACGAAATAAGCCCGTCGATCTTCGCATCTGCTGCGACTTGAGCAAACCGCATGACAGCTTCCTCGGTCGAGCAAGTGAACATCGCTTGCGTGTCAGCATCTTTGAGGTTTGTGAGAACCGTCACGCCAAGTACTTCTGTATCTGGTAGTTCGGCTTTCAAAACCCGCATAGCGGCAACTCCCGCAACGCAGACAGTAGTGAGTAGTTCTGGCTTAGCTTCCTTCAGCAAAACGCCGTCCGTTGAGAGCGTTTCGCCAATGTCGATGAGCTTTAGATCGGCAAAGACCCGCAAACCACGCGATTGAATTTCGCCGATGAGGTCGTAACCGCAGGCTCGGAGAGCGGAGTTTATCTTGATGTAGACTCCGGTTCCTTTGAGATTATCAGCAAGCTCTAAAACCTGCAGTCTGACCCACCTACGTCTCCAATCATGATGGATACTGTCTGGACTATCTTCACCTGGCCAACCTCCAAGTAGTGGCTTGAAATCAGCAGCAACGATCAAACGTTCCGCTGGAGTCAATCTTTTCATGATCACCCCTCCATTTTGGATTCTTCTTATGTTTAAGATCAATTCCGGACACAATAATAATAAAAAATATAAAAAAAGCAAGGTTTTTTCTCATCCACTTGAAAAATTTGCATAAAATATTGAATATGGTATAATGGTGACAGAGGTATATTCATGAGCGATTTCAACCGCCACGTTTATCAAGCGCGCGTAAATCTCAACTACGAAGAACTGTCTCGTCTCGGTAAAAAAGGAGCTGAGGCAAGGAGAATAAAAGCCAAGGCTGAAAAAGCAAGAGAGGAAGCAATAGCAAAAGCAAAACGCGCTTTGTTTCTTTCCGGAGCGAGAGAAATGCTCCGTGAAGCAAATGAGGACATCTGCCCCATCGACGATTAGCGTCCCGCCAACAAACAGAAACATGTTGGCGGGCGCTTTCTTTTTTTATAAAAATAGCCTGATACAAAAGTTTTGAGTCGTGAGGGTCCCGTCCGCTAATGCGGACAGGGTGAAGCGAGCAAAACTTTTGTATCAGGCTTATATTAAGATAACTTATATTTCTCCATTACCAATCTCTCCACTTCCTCACGAGGTTTGCTGTATTTTAGATATGACATTTCTTTTAATTTTTCGATTTGCTCTTTGTGCCCTATTGGCGGAGGCGGTATTTCAATATTAAACGGTTTGGCCGGTTTACCATTTTGTAGCAGACGCAAATAAGCATTTCTATTATCTATATTCATCAAATCACTCGTAATAAAAGTCGGTGTAAATTGCTTCTCTAAATATTCAGCATCTTCAGCCCCGACTCTAAAGGCACAGATTGAGCCAACGTTGCCAAAAACAGCATCTCGGATGTTTTCTTCGAGCTGAGCTATAAATTGATGAGCAATAGTGAGAGAAAGCTTGTATTTTCTGGCTTCAGAAAGAATAGTAGCGATAGAATCGGTGGTAATGTTTTGAAATTCATCTATGTATAAATAAAAAGGAGGAAAATTTTTGCCAAAGGAATCGGTGCGCGAAAGAGCAGCCATCAAAATCTTACCCACTAAAATAAGTCCGATTAAATTTGCATTTATATCCCCCAACCTGCCTTTGGAAAGATTGACTAGTAGTATTTTTTTGTTATCCATTATGTCGCGGAAATTGAAGGAAGATTTTTCTTGGGCAATAACAGGCCGCATGATTTCATTGGCCAAAAATACGTCAAATTTGTTAGTGACATATTGAACATAGTTTGCCAAACCCTGTTCGCCGGTGGTTTTTTCGGCATTGACCCAAAATTGCTTGACTAGAGGATTTTTACATTTGGATATTTTAAGGTCTCTATAAGATTTGTTTGAAAGTACTCGAGACATATCAACCAAAGTATTGCCCGAAGCCGGGTCCTCCATGACTAGGAGAGCTGAGTTTCTGAAATATTGCTCAAAAGCGGGACCCATTGATTCCGGCACGTTACCATAAAGTTTGCGAAAAATACTAAAGAGCTCATTGACTACGAAAGTTTTTTGCTCTGGAAATTTTTCATCATACTCAAGCATATTTAAAGCCATTGGCCGTTCCGTATAAGCCGGATCAAAATAAATAACATCTTCATATCTTAGAGGAGGCACGTTTGAAAGGACGTCTAGAACATCGGAGCCATGCGGGTCAATCATACAGACGCCATTGCCCATTTTTATATCCTGAATAATCATCTCTTTCAGTAAAGTAGATTTACCAGTGCCTGTTTGACCTATGCAGTAAAAGTGCCTTAGTCTGTCATCTTCTGTCATATTTATGTTAGTTGCCACATTGCGGTGTTTATTTATACCGAGAAGCAGACCGTCTTTGCTTATATCAAACGGAGCCGGAGCTGTGGCAGACCTTGACTGGCGCAAGCCTTCGGAAGCGGTTAAAGCCTTGGTATGAAAATGCATAATGGAGGTCACTTCTCTTAAATTCATAGGTAAAGCCGTGCCGTCATCATAAATACGAAAACTAAAATTTTTGACTAAGTTTCGCAGGTCTCCCTTCTCTATTTTTTCCCACTTAAATGAATTCCCCAGAGTATTGTTAAACTGATTAAAACTTGATTTGAGACTATCCAATATTTCTTCCGCTTCTTCCTTTGTCTTA
>Ga0209541_10004475_pt1 | contig 24807 bp, 25 predicted proteins | sample RifCSPlowO2_01_FD_184027 | JGI IMG/M metagenome (GOLD analysis project Ga0209541, IMG submission 184027) | Groundwater microbial communities from Rifle, Colorado - Rifle CSP2_plank lowO2_0.1 (SPAdes) (version 2) | ecosystem: Environmental > Aquatic > Deep subsurface > Groundwater | place... | reverse complement strand
TGTATGTTGTAATTCATGCTCCATATGTGATGAGAAATATCTCATCAAATAAAGGCTTTTCTAGCCACTCAAAAAAGGTAGTTATGTGTAAGGACTCCAGAAAGGTAACACCCATGCGGAGATACTGTGACAACTTCTGTTTCTTCTTCAATAATTTTGTCTAATACCTTTTCTGGTGCACCATGCTTATATGGTCTTTCAGGCTCGATAAGAGTAAATTCAGACAACCTTCTTCCTTGTGCTTCAGGGTCTTCATAGTCTTCTTCTCTAAAACTGTTTGTCACTGAAAAGAATCCTCTTCTCAACCCCAAAACTAAATTCTCAAGTTGTATCTGTGCACTTTGTGATAAATATGCAGTTCTGCCATAATAGTTTAATTTAAATGAAGCGTGTGGATTTTCACATGAGCCAGCAATATTTACTAATGTTGAGGTTGTCACCTCTCGGTATCCTTTGCTTTTGAGGACTTCTCTGAATGCATCTAACGCAGTTTCACGTATATGAGTGAGTGCATCAAACCTTTCTCTACTAAATGCTCCCATCCCCGTTGTTATTACATCGTTCTTTGTCATTTGTACCTGAATAATGGATACGCTGCTCAACGTACTATTTAATATTTTCAGCTAAAATTCTTGTTAAAACGCAAAATTTAAGTATTCAAAGTTCATTTTTACTTACTCTATGGTTAAACTGGACATCAAAGACCAAAAAATTCTCTACGAACTTTCTACCAATTGCAGGCTCACAACCAGCAGAATAGCAAAAATGGTTGGGGTTTCACAGCAGGTTGCTGACTATCGTGTCAATCGTCTTGTTAGGCTTGGTGTCATTACTGCATTTGTCACTTAAATTGATATTGAAAAATTGGGCTTTATCCGGCATGTGATGTATCTTCAATTAAAGAACGTTGATGAGCTCAAGGAACGTGAGATTATTTCTTATTTTGTACGTCATCCTTTTCTTACATGGGTTGTAACATCCACTGGTAAATGGAGCATCATCATGGATGTGATTTCACGCAATCTCGTGCATCTTAATGCAATCGTTGACGAGTTGAAAGAAAAATATGGCGAGTTCTTTGGAGAGTACAAAATAGCATCAGAAATCGATTATCGTTATTTTCATTCGAAGTATTATGGTTTCAAGGAAAGAACTGGAAAAAGTCAGACAAACCATGTATACGAAATGGATAAAACTGATATGAAATTGCTTGAACTTCTTTCCGACAACGCACCGAAGTATTATGGTTTCAAGGAAAGAACTGGAAAAAGTCAGACAAACCATGTATACGAAATGGATAAAACTGATATGAAATTGCTTGAACTTCTTTCCGACAACGCACGAAGTGATTATGTCACACTATCAAATCTGCTTCAACTTACTGCAAATACTATTAAAAATCGTTTGAACAAGCTTGTCAGTGCCGGAATAATTAAATCTTTTTTTGCTGCACCAAATAAAACTTTGTTATGTCTCGAGCAGTACAACATTCAATTTGTTTTTGAACATCAGTCAAAAGTTCAGGAGAAAAAATTAATTGATTATCTTATTTATCATCCCAATGTTCACTTTTACTATAAGCCCGTTGGTCATTGGGATTTGGAAGTTGGTGTCTTTGTGGAAAATCCAGGCAAACTTAGAAAAATAATTTTGGATTTCAGAAATAGATTTCCAGAAATTAAGATTTATGATACTGTTTTATTCTATGAGGAGCATAAAAGTAATGTTGTGCCTGCTGGAGTTTTTCAAGTCCTAACGAACAATCGTCTGTCCTCTTTCCGGTCCAACTGAGATAATCTTGATTGGGACGCCCAGCAGCTCTTCAACTTTCTGGACGTATGCACGCGCTGCTTTTGGCAACTGCCCATATGCTTTACACCGAGAAATATCTTCTGCCCACGCATCGAGTTCGATGTAGTCTGGTTGCACTGTACTCAATATATCGGTTGTTGGAAAATAATCAATACTTTTTTCTTCACATCTGTATCCTGTCGCTATTTTTATTTTTCCAATGCCTGTCAGGACGTCGATTTTTGTTAATGCCAGCTCATTAAACCCATTTACTCGACAAGCATATTGTACTTGCGGAATGTCGAGCCAGCCGCACCGTCTTTTTCTCCCTGTTGTCGTGCCCACTTCTTTTCCCTGTTGCTGCAGATAATCTCCTGTTTCGTTTTTCTGTTCTGTTGGAAATGGACCTTCGCCAACACGCGTTGTATATGCTTTCACTACACCAATGCGTCGTGGTATATCAGTATAAACACCAGTTCCGGTAAAAACTCCTCCAATCGTTGCGTTCGACGATGTCACAAACGGATAAGTGCCATGATCAACATCAAGCATCGTTCCCTGTGCCCCTTCATACAATATTGATTTTTTTTGCTGCAATGCATTATGAATAAGCTGGTGCACATTTGTGATGTATCGCTGTAAATTGTTCCACCCCTTATTTTCTGCAATTGCCTGCTTTATTGTCGTTCCTTCTCGTGCTATCTTATCTGCGTATGCCGGTCCAATACCCCTGCCTGTTGTTCCAATCTTCTGCTGTGTCTGCGCGTCACGAACCTTATGCTTTTCAAGAATGACGTGCGCGCGCTCACTGATAAAAAATCTGTTGGGATTAAACAAATCGCCAAGGTTATCGATTTCCTGAAGAAGCACGTCCGGGTCAATGACACATCCATTGCCCAACACACAGCTTTTTCCTTTAATCATGCCCGATGGAATAAGATGGAACTTGTAAGTTTTATCACCCACAACAATCGTATGTCCTGCGTTGTTACCGCCCTGATACCTCACAATCATATCGTAACTGTCGGCAATCATATCTACTATCTTTCCTTTTCCTTCGTCGCCCCATTGTGCGCCGATGACTGCTGCATTAGTCACATTTACTCCTCCAGTAATTGCAGACCTTCTCTGTCTTTTTTGATGCAAGCCCTCTGTATAATGATGGGTTGTTTATTATCTCTTTTTGCGCTGGTGTCATCTTGTTGAGCATCGACATTAATTCCGGATGAGACATTGCACAGTCCATGACAGATATTTTTTTATTTTGTGCTTCGTGAGTCAGAGTAAGAACTGCATGATGTGCGTCCGGATGACCTTGCTGTGCGAGCAGAATATAGAGCGGTTCGGAAACAACTGATGATACACTCGATGCCAAGTTTCTGTTTAATGCATCTCTGTCAACGGTCATTTTTTCCATTTGTCTCTGTAATCGATTGATACTTTCACAAAATGCTGCGATAATCTCTGGTATAAACCGTGATGACGCTGAATTTGTCAAATCGCGTTGATGTTCGCTTATCTGGTCCATATACAATGTCATCATGCGCGGCATCATCGTTTTCCATAAGGATTTTACGTTTTCGAAATTGATTGGATTTCTTTTATGAGGCATGGTTGAACTTCCTACTTGTTGAGCATCAAACTGTTCCGCAACTTCTCCAATCTCAGTCCTTTGCAAGTGACGCATATCGTCGCTTAAGTTTGCACATACTCCGTATGCAACAACAATGCTGTGGATACAATCAAGCATGAACTCCGGTGCAACAATCTGCGTTGAATGGGTCGCGGGTTTTAATCCCAGCAGAAGTAACATGCGCTCTTCAAACCGTTCAGGGTCATGTAGAATCAATGATGCTGCGTTGTATGCACCTACCGCACCTGACAGCTTTCCACGAAGGTTTGCTGCTTTGCTTCTTATGCTCAGGATGCTCTCTCCAAGCCGTGCAACATATTCGGACAGTGCAAAGCCAACGGTAATCGGTACTGCGTGTTGTCCATGAGTGCGGCCAATCTGCACCGTATCTTTTTCTCTCAACGCTATTGAGATGAGCAATTTTTCAAGCGCGATAACATCCGGAAGTATTACTTTTTCTATGACTTCCTTGATGCGCAATGCTTCTGCAGTGCAAATAATGTCGTGTGATGTGCATGTCAGATGAACAAATGGTTTTGCCTTTTCATGTACATGTTTTCGTATGCAATCGACCAGCGCACGTATATTGTGCTTGATGACTTTTTCTTCTTCATACACTTCTTCAACTGTGACTTGTTCGCATGCTTTCCGTATGGTATCAGCAATTTCCTGCGTGCATATATTCTCCCCTGCAAGGGACTGTGCAACAGCTGCTTCTACCCGTGCCATATATTTTATTGCAGCGCGCTCAGAAAGATAGGGTTGGAGTTTTTCAAATATGTCCTGCTTTGCATAATACCGAAAATCCAGTGGCGAAATGGTGTCAAACCTGTCCATTGTACCTCTGCAACACTTGTTTTATTCGTTCGTATGACTGCGGCATCGGCACAAATTTTTTGCCTGTAATCAGCTCATATGCCTGAATGTATCTTCTTGATGTTTCTTGTTTCACTTCTTCTGAAATATCTGGTATTGGGCCATCGCCCCTGAATCCGCGCTCTGCTAGCCATAGTCTCACATACTCTTTGTCTATTTTTCGCTGTTCTTTTCCCTGCTCAAATAATTCGCTGTAGCTGTCAGCAAACCAGAAGCGCGAACTATCGGGCGTGTGAATTTCGTCGATAAGAACGATGTTGCCTTTTTCGTCCGTGCCAAATTCGTATTTTGTATCAACGAGGATAATACCCTGCTTTGCGCACACTTCCTGTCCTCTCTTGAATAATGCAAAACTGATTCTTGCGAGCTCATCGAACTGTTTTTCTGTGACCAACTTTCGTTTTAAAATCTCTGCTTTTGAAACTGACTCATCATGTTCGCCTTTTTCTGCTTTTGTCGATGGCGTTAATATAGGAACGTTAAACTTCTGATCTTTCTTCATGTTGTCTGGAAGAATATTGCCACAAAAATTTCTTACTCCATTCTGGTAATTGTACCATGCGGATGTTGTCGTTGAGCCTGTCAAGTATGCGCGCACGACCATCTCTACCGGAAGCGCCGTACATTCTTTTACGACCATAACATTTGGGTCAGGAACAGCAATCACATGATTTTTGCAAATGTCTTTTGTCTGCTCGAACCAGAACTGTGCCATTTGGTTTAAGACTTGTCCCTTGAGTGGGATTGAACATAAAATGCGGTCGAATGCCGACAGTCTGTCGGTTGTGATGATGGTGCGCTGTCCGTTTTTTGAGTAATTGTCTCGAACTTTGCCTTCGTATTTTTCTCCCAATCCTGTAAAATCTGTCTTGTCCAGTGTCATGCTTGGATTGCTGAAAATGACATTCTTGCTTCCTGAACTTATCATTCCAATATCATACGCATCTATTCCATGTTTTTTTATGCATTCCATTGCTTTTTGTTTCTCTGCCTGCGAAACAATCATGACAAATCCGATGCCCATGTTAAACACGCGAAACATCTCTTCTTCTGTTATGTTCCCTTCTTTTTGGAGCATCTTGAAAATGGGTAATATGTTCCATGACTCTTTTACAATGAGCGCATCGCAGGTTTCAGGCAAAATTCTTGGTATGTTCTCAACTAGTCCGCCGCCGGTAATATGTGCCATCCCTTTTATGTCAATGTTATTTTTCCAAAGCTCTTGCGCTGCAGGCAGGTAGCAGGTGTGTATTTGTCGCAAAGCTTCGTGTATGGTGCAGCTCAATTCTTCTCTATAATCGTTCAATGACTCACTAAAAATTTTTAATGCAAGCGTATAGCCGTTTGTGTGCAATCCGTTTGATGCACACCCAATAATCGCATCTCCCAGCGTTATTGTTTGCCCTGTAACAATCTCGTCTTTTTCTACCACGCCAACGATTGCGCCGACAATGTCGTATTCGTCTTTCTTGTAGATATTTATCTCTGCAATTTCTCCTTTGACCAGCGATGTGCCTGTTTGAACGCATGCCAATGACATCCCTTTGAGCAGTTGTTCTATCACTTCTGGGTAAACTTTTCCTGTGCCGATGTAATCCATAAAGAATAACGGTGTAGCGCCCTGAACGAGGATATCATTCACGCAATGATTAACGAGGTCTTGTCCAATGGTGTCGTGCTTTCCTGACGTCCAGGCAAGACGCACTTTTGTTCCTACACCATCCGTGCTTGATACGAGTACTGGTTTCTTGTACGCACTTAATTCGAACAATCCACCAAACGAACCGACATTGCTCAGCACATTTTTTGTGTATGTCGTTCTTACGTGTTTTTTGAGCCTCTCTACTGCTTCGTCTGCTGCATCAATATCAACGCCTGCTAATCTGTACGCTGACTGGTGTTGCCTGTCTGTATCAATCACTTTTTTTCTTAATATCTCTCTGTATTGTTTCAGCTTTTCATGTTCTCCCAGAATTGAGACGGCAGCGAGCGCGGCGTTTTCTCCGCGATTGATACCTACCCATAAGCCTTGTTTTGTTATATCAAGAAGCTGCGGAGCGGATGTTGCCTGCGTTGCATCAAGTGATGGAACATTGATTACGAGTGCATTTGAATTATGTGGTTCGAAACAAATGTTTATTGCATGAGCATCAATCTTGTTGTCTTTTTTGAATGAGATATTTAATTCTTCAAGAATTGCCTGGCAACTGCTCACTGCTTTTGTATCCTGAGTCGAGACGATGACGACTGAATCATGCTTTTCAAGTATTTTACTCATGTTTTGTGCGGCTTCCTCTGCTCTATTAACGCCAACAGTCAATACTGGAATTCCTGGTGGCATTTGCATGATGGATAACAATGAGTCAAGACCCTCAAAATTGCTGCTGCATGGAACGCCAATAATCGGAGTGGTTACTTTTGCTGCTATTACTCCAGGTAGATGAGCTGCCAAACCTGCGCCTGCAATAATCCCATCATACGTTTGCGATTTTAAAAGCTCGTCAAGTTCGTTAGGTGTTCGATGAGCAGAAATGACGCGGACTTCCGGAGAAAGATTACATTTTTTTAATTCCTCCGCAATTTTGTTGTATACTGGAGCGTCAGAACTGCTGCCGAAAATTACCAGGATTCTTTTCATTATGTTCTTTTCTCGGTGTGCTATTTTTAAGGATTTAGTTTCTGGTGCGGTTAAATGAGATATTAATCCCAGTAGAATGTATAATCTCGCATCAGAGCATTATATTCGATGTCTGCCTCTGTGAGTATGTCACTTGCCTCAGTCCAATATATGTCCACATTCTTATCCATCCACGAGGACATGTATTCGTTGTATTCCCCTTCCTCTACATATACCTCATTGTATTTATCGTAGATTTCATCGGACTTTGCAAAACGCTGCGATTTTGGTGTATTTGGGCTTGTTATCAGTCGCTCTATCTCTTTCTTTTTCTCTGCAATAAATTGCTGGTATAGCACGTCCTCATTATACAATCTTTCTAAAATCTCCATCTGATATGTGCTTCTACGTGAATATTCTGTTTTCCGAATTGCGAACATCTCATCGTTAAGAGTTATCGCCTTGATGATTTCTGCTTTTGCCTTTTCAAATTTTTCCTCATCAATGTAGTCATTTGCTAGGTCATTGTGTGATAAAAATTTGTCCAAGATGAGCCATATTTGAACTTCATATCCCCTGAAATCTAAATAAACTGAAGAACCATCATGTGCTTGCTCAAGCTTGTCCAAAGCTTTCACGTATTTTTGATGAGTTCGTTCCAGCTGATTCAGTTTTTCTTTTGATTTTTCGTCGAATTTTAGTACTTTTAGAAGTGCAATGCTTTCATTTATTTTCTGAAGACTTGTGCGAGCGTTCTCTATTTCACCATTCATCTCTTTCAGACTGTCCTTGGCTGCTGCAACATTTGAAGGAGCACTTAAATCTGAATCGTAATGTACAGATTTTATTTTATTATTCACCTTTTGAAAACTCGTGAACATTGTATCAAAATCTTCTGGAATAGAATCAATAGTTTCTCTTGTATTTTTGCGTTCATTTGGACTTGGCCAGTACTGTGCAAATGCTGTCAGACTATCGTACATCTTCTCGCAATACCTTATGTGATATCCTGATTGTGCATTATTACACACATCTCTTTGTCTTAAGTGGACTGCTACACCATTAACACATTGCATTTGCAGTGAATTTATCGAAATTTGTGAACATATCTCTAATCGTGTTGTTGCATTTTGTTCGTACAGCGTTTTACTCTTACCATACATAGCTAAGCATAAATCTGAGAATATGTAGGCTTTCTCTGAACATCGTTCTGCAATGTCAGTGATAGGGTTGCTTGTGCTGAGTGGGTGTACTCCTGCGAGGAAACCAGCAATAGCAGCGGAACTGACATATGCTAGGTACGCGATTGTAATTAGCACTGCAATTATTATGGTTGCTCCTTTTATCTTTTTGTTCAACTTATTTTTTGTGTCGCTTGTTACATATGTATTTGCGATTTTATCGTGCAGTCCTTGCTTTTCTTTGTCCCACAAAATCATCAGGTATCCTATGCCTAACAACAATGCGGATAAAAATTTTGAAAAAAAACGGATGATGGATGTTTTCAGTGATATTTTGTTCCCCTGCTCGTCAACTACTTTGCATTGTACTAAATACTTTCCGAGCGTCCATCCATATTTGGACGTCATTAAACCCTCGTATACTAACGTTGTAATCGTTAACACTAAAAAATTAATTGCTATAAATCCCCACAACGATACAGGTAAAAAAATAAGTATTCTTGATAGAATAATTGAGATTAACAGAATTATCACACAGTCAACTATATTTGCAACAAATCGTAACCCAAAACCAATGCGGTCTGTTCCAATGTTCACATGCTTATCATATGTTTCACATTTAAAAACCTTATGGAATTATAACTTTCCACTCCTGATAATGCCTGTTGCATAATAGTTTTGCTGCCTGTTCCATACTTTGTTTTTCGTCACTCTCGATGTTCCATAACGTACTTTTTTCGATATGAGCTACTTCTATACCCAGACGCTCTCTCAGTGTTTTGAATAAACCATTCGATTGCTCTTTGTCTTTGACCTGAATATAATTGCCGGGTTCAAGCGTTGTTTTGCAGCGATGCTTGTGTTTATTTGCGATAATGTCTGTATTCATCAACTGTTGTGTTATATCTTTATCAGCTTGATATTCGTACATGTCCATTTTTTTGATATTTCTTATCGGTAGCTTCATCTTCTGCAGACATCGCAGCGCTGTATCTGCTGTTGTGTCTGGTATCGTCAATTCAACAAAGAGTGTTTGCATTCTCGATGTACCTCTTCATGCTCTGAAACATTTTTAATCCTGGTGTTGCATTATTCGCACGAGCTCCTGTTTGATGGTCAAAAGCACAGCGTTCAGGATGTGGCATCAATGCAAGAACGTTGCCTTTGTCATTTGTAAGCCCTGCAATGTTTGCGCATGAACCATTCGGATTGGTCGGAAATTCTTCTTTTTCTTCTCCTTCTGCTGTGCAATACACCACAGCTGCATACTTTGTTCTGTGCTCTTTTATTCGCTCATCTGCAGTTATAAATCGGCCCTCGCCGTGTGCTATTGGAATTTTGAAGATGTCACCTTCGTTGAGCAACGTAAACGCTGTTTTCTTCTTTATCTTGACGAATGCGTGTGTGCAGAAGTAACCTGAAACAAATGGATTCTTGTTTGGAGCAAGCGCAATTTCCGGTTCATTTGTGTTATGAGGAACTAATCCTGCTTCTGCGATGACCTGACAGCCGTTGCAAATGCCAAGCACAGGTTTGCCCAGTGCTGCTTCTTTTTTTATCTGCTCCAACATAATGTCATGTGCTGCGATGGCGCCTGCTCTTATACGGTCTTCATAGCTCCATCCGCCTGGAATGATATAGCCGTCGAAGTTTTTTAGTGTTTGGTTCCAGCGTACAATTGTTCCGTGCATTCCTGCAGCTTTCACCGCGCGCAATGTTTCCTCTTCACAATTCGTTCCCGGAAACCAAATGATGGCTATGTTTGTCATTGTGTTTGTAATGGGTTATGATTTTGCATAAAATAATAATCTCCTCCATGGCAGCTGACGGTCAAATTCTGCTGTGCTTAGAAATGCGATTTCTGGCACCTCTTCCCAAAGCTCAGAGGAATTTGCCCTGCTTCGTAAAAGATTTTTCCACACTGCGCATGGAAAAATCTTCTACACTCCGCCAGCGCCACGGAGATTATTATTTTGAAAACTGTACCTAACGCGTTATTCCACATGTGTTCATAATTCCGTTTAACTATCATCTCAATGCCTCAACAAATCCAGATGTCCATGCCCGCTTGAGCAGCATTATTGGTAGTTGTACGACCTCTTTATTCCTGTGTTTTATGGTTAATCCCTGCTTTGCTGTTGTTTTTCCTATACAAATAAGTTCTGTTTCATGCTTTTTGCAAATGTCTTTTACCTTCTCTTTTGAACTGTCATCAATTTCAAGAACAAAACCTGGTGTTTCTGTAAAAAGCAGCGAGTCTGTTCTTATGTCGTCGTTCATTTCAATCGCTGCACCAATCGTTCCGTCTGCTTGGCCTCCAAGTATCATCTCTGCAATGCAACTTGTTAGTCCACCGTCAGAAATATCGTGACAGCTCAGGACTAAACCATTGTTAATTGCATCGATGACCGCATACATCGCATTGCGCTGCTCTTTGAAGTCAATGATTGGGATTTCTTTTCCTACTTCTTTTAATGTCTGGTAATATACGCTGCCCCCACATTCTTCCTTTCTTCTTCCTATCAGATACAATCCTGTGTTTGTATTTTTCAGTTTCATTGTTATCGCTGTTCTATAGTTGTTAATTTTTCCGAGGCAGGCAACAATCGGCGATGCATCGATTGCTCCCTTTGCTGATTCGTTGTACAATGACACGTTACCCGATACAAATGGCACAGGCTCTTTTGTTCCTTTTCTCCATAGTTGTCGCGCTGCATCCGCAAGCCCCTGTATATTCTGCGCAGTATCATCAAACTGTTCAGGTTTCTCCGGGTTACCACCGTTGATACAATCAGTCAATGCAATCGGCGTTGCGCCTACTGCGGCAACGTTGCGCATCGCTTCTGCAACTGCAAGGATAGCTCCTTGATACGGGTCGATATGACAATATAACGGGTTGCAGTCTGTCGAAAGTGCAACTGCGACTGGTTGATTTGGCAGTGGACAAATAACTCCTGCATCTGCTTCGCCGGGACGAATGACGGTATTACCAAGCACTTCGCAGTCATAATGCATGTATGCTTTTGCTTTTGACGCAACATTTGGATGATTCAAAATTGCTAGAACCTCTTCATTATAATTGTCTTTTTCTTTGATGTCAGGCTCAGAAAAGTTTCTGACTTTTGGCTTGCGTGCTCGTGTGTATTGTATCCCTTTTGTTATTTCGTGAATCGGTGCGTCGCATACAATATTTCCCTGATGTGTGAGAATGTATCTATCGTCTTTTCTCACCTTACCAATGACTGAAGCGCATGCTCCCTGACCAATTGTTCCCAATGCAAAATCTTTGTTGTATATCTCTAACACCGTTTGTGTAAAATCATTTGGAACAACCATCACAAAGCGTTCCTGTGTTTCGCCGCAAGCGATGATAAACGGCGACAGCTCGATCGCTGTGTGCACGTTATCGAGGTTAATGCTTATTCCCTGATTACCTGCAGAACCAAGTTCAGATGTTGCACACATGATGCCGCCGGCACCACAATCCTTGAACCCAATTGTTATTTTTCTTTTGCGCACTTCGTCAAATACTTTCGCTGTCGCCCGCAACAATACATTTTTTAAAAAAGGGTCAGGAACCTGTACTGCGCCTCTGTTACTCTCTTTATCTTCTTCTTTTAGAGTGAGCGATGCAAATGCAGCGCCGCCAAAGCCGCTATTGTCGGTTGCTTTGCCAATGACAATCACATCGTATCCTTCTGCATTGTCCGGCACGCTGCTATGAATGATTTCTGATGCTTTGATGATTCCAAGACACACAACATTGACAAGAACGTTTTCATCAAACGAACTGTTGAAATAGACGTCTCCTGCAATAACAGGAATTCCTAATGGGTTTCCGTACCCAGCTATTCCGTCAATAACTCCATTGGCGATGTATTTTACTTTCTGCTTGTTTTTTTCATATGGATTGCCGAATCTCAGCGGATCTGCTAATGCGATGACTTTTGCGCCCATACATGCCACATCACGAATGACTCCTCCGATACCTGTTGCAGCACCTTCACTTGGAATAACCTGACTCGGATGATTATGACTTTCTTGCTTGAACACTATACCATATTTTTCTCCATCATATGTTCCTAGCTCTATGATTCCGGCGTCTTCTGATGGGCCAAGGATGACCTCTTTTCCTTCTGTTGGTAAAAGTTTCAAAAGCTGTTTTGTTGATTTATATGAACAATGTTCGCTCCATTCAATGTTAAAAATGTATAACTCTGTCAATGTTGGATTGCGCTGCAATTTCTTTTCTATCAACCGTACTTCATCGATAGTGAGGGAAAGCGTATTTTTTATCAAAAATGTTTTTAATTCTTCATTGCTCATTTCTGACGTTTGCACAATGTGCTGCTTGTCAATATTATTTTCACTTATTTTTACTCTTCTTCCGTTTGGGATAATTCTTCCGGCAGCGTATAATCTTATAGCTTCACACAACACATCCTGCTCTGCTTTTTGCACGCGCTTTTTCAACGTATCAACATTGTCATCATCTTCTACTGCAACAGCTTTTTGGAGAATAATCGGACCATCGTCAACCTGTTCTGTCACAATGTGCAATGTGCACCCTGTTATTTTGCAGCCGCTGTCCAACACCTGCTGGTGTACATCTTTGTCCATGCCGCCCCTGAACGCCGGAAGCAGCGATGGATGTATGTTAAAAATTTTATTTTTCCATCGCTGGACAAATGACGTTGATACAATTCGCATGTATCCTATGAGAAGAATGAGGTCTATGTTGTTTTGTTCAAGAATTTTTGTTGTTTGCTCATCAAACTCTTCTTTCTGGTTAATGATTATCGTGGGTATTCCATTATTTTTCGCTCGTTCAAACGCGCCACACTCCTTGTTGCATATAACAACTTTTATCTCTGCTGGCAAACTCTTGTCATCTATCATTGCTTGCATGTCTGTTCCATTCGACGAACTCAGCACAGCAATATTTATTTTATTCATCATTCCTCTTTGCAGCGAGCAGCGTGTTTTGCAACAGCATGGCGATTGTCATTGGTCCAATACCGCCCGGCACTGGTGTATATGCTGCTGATTTTTGTTTTGCTTCGTCTGAAACATCTCCCGTTATCTTTCCATTGATACGGTTGATACCAACGTCAATCACGATTGTTTTTCTTGTTATCATGTCTGGCGTAATTGTGTTTACTCTGCCGGTTGCAACAACAAGAATATCTGCTTTTTTTGTGTGCTCTGCAAGCGACTTTGTTTTTGAGTGGCAGATGGTAACTGTTGCATCTGCGTTCAGCAGAAGCGATGCAAGTGGTTTGCCTACCGTTATGCTTCGCCCGACAATGACTACATTTTTTCCTGCGATGGTAATATTGTAAAAATTTAGCAGCTCGAGAATGCCTTTTGGTGTGCACGCAGTGAACACAGGTTTCCCAAGAACAAGCAAGCCTCTGTTTAGCGGATGAAAACCGTCCACGTCTTTGTTTATGTCAATTTTTTCAATGATATGCTGTTCATTTAAGTGCTTGGGAAGTGGAAGCTGAAGCAAAATTCCATGTATCTTTTCATCTGCGTTGAGCTCTTGTATTACTGTAAGAAGTTTTTGTTCGGAACAGTTGTCCGACAATTCGATTGTTTTCGTGAAGAAGCCGCATTCGGTGCACGCTGCAATTTTTCTCGATACGTATATCTTTGATGCTGGATTGTTCCCAACGATTATTGCAGCCAATCCTGGTTTTATTCCTAACAACTGCACTTCTTTCTTTATTTGCTCTTCTATTTTTCGAGCACAGCTTTTGCCCTCAAGTATTTTTGCCATAAACCTCCTTTTCGGTAATCACTTTATCCATTGCTATGTCCGTCGGTTCAGCAGAAATGCTTTCGACCATTTGGAAACTGTATGCTAATCCTACCTTTGGCTTTCTGGTTGTACTTAACAATTTGTCATAATATCCTTGTCCGTATCCTATCCGCGAGCATTTGTTGTCAAATGCAATACCCGGAACTATAAACAAATCTACCTGCTCTGGCAAGATAAGCCGCATTTTTTTTGGTTCGAGGATATCATATACCCCACTTTTTGTTTCATTTAAATCATGAAGCATTGACAAAACTATTTGTTTCTTTTTTACATCTGTCACCGGCACAACAACTCTCTTTTCCTTGAGAATTATTTTTACCAAAGCAAGCGTTTCAACTTCAGAACCTTTTGACAGGTAGATACAAATTGTTTTTGCTTTCATAAACTCTTTTTGTTTCTGAAGCGCTTCTGCTATCTGAACACTTTTTTCTTCACGCAATCTCTTGTCGTGCGCGTCACGCAATGTACATATCTTCTTTCTAATGGTGTCTTTGCTCATGTGAGCGGTGTCACAAGAAGTGACTTCATGTGATTAATTCTTTTTTGTACAAGCACAGCTGTTCCAATATCTCTACGGTGAAACACTTTTCCCTGAACTTGTGTCGCAACCTCTTCTGCACGCTGCTCAGCTTCAGATAACATCTCTCCTATTCCTAAGCATGCAACTGCACGCGAACCTGTCATGTATAACCCGTCGTGTCTGTCATCAACCGCCGCTGTAAATATTTTTGTGTTTTGCATTATCTTTTTTGGTAGCCTTATCATCTCGTTTTTTATTGGATTATCGGGATAGCCTTCGGGGACAACATATTTGCACACCGTTGCTTTGTGATCAAACTCAATGTCGAGACTTCCCAGAGTACCGTCAATTATCGCTACAAATATATTTAATATATCTGTTTTGAGAATAGAAAGAATGTTCAACGATTCTGGATCTCCAAATCGTGCATTGTATTCTATAATTCTGATGCCTTGTGCTGTTGCTATAAATCCGCCGTAGATAATCCCTCTGTACGGTTGTTGTATTTCCTGCTGGAGTGCTGTTATGACCTCTTCGTTCAGGCGCTTGGCGTCTTTGACATCCTGTTCCGTCAGGAATGGGAGATTGTGGTCTGGCATTGAGTAGGAACCCATTCCACCTGTATTTACGCCCTCATCATTTTCATGTGCGCGCTTATGGTCCTGAACAAGTGGCATATGTCGCAGTGTATTTCCATCGCTGAAACTCATCAACGAAAATTCCTGTCCTATCAATTTTTCTTCGATGACGACACGTCCGTCTTTTTTAATACACTCCTCGACATAGAGCAATGCTTCTTCTTTTGTTTTGAGGTGTTCTTCACTTAGTTTTACGCCCTTGCCACTGCGCAAACCGTCTGCTTTAATGACATATTGGTCAAGTTTGCTTATCCATTCAGCTGCTTCGGAAACCGATGTGCATGTTTTGTGCAGTGGGCTTGCATGAATGTTATATTTTTCTAAGAGGTTGCGAGTAAAAGCTTTGCTCGTTTCAATCTGTGCTGCAATTTTTGTTGGACCAATTACCTGAATCCCTTTTTCCTGCAATGCATCTGCAACTCCTGCCGCCAGTGGTGCTTCGGGTCCTATGATTGCTATCGTTGCTTTTACTTTGTCTGCGAATGCACAAACTGCAATTTTATCTTTGATGTCGCCTGTAAAAGAACTATCTGAACAATCGAGCATGCCGGGATTGCGCGAACCCATGAAACAGTGCAATCGTGGCTTTTGTTTGCTGTTTTTTATTCCTTCCGCAAGTGCATGTTCACGTGCACCGCTTCCAATCAAAAGAACGTTGACCCCCACATCCGGAGGTTGGAGGGGGATTCTTATAAAGATTTAGCTTGCACTTTGTCAACTACCCCGCATCAGATAGATGCAGAGCTTGTAACTATGCTCGCTCGCAGTTCCTCACGGAGTGAAGCTTTGAGTTCATCGCACGCTACGTTTGGCTGGTTGACAACCAACCTGCTCGTCTTGCCTTTGGCTAAACAAGCGATATTGCGAGAGGCATTGAGGTCACTATGAAGAGAATAACTACAAACCAAACATCTGAAAACTTTGCCGTTCCTGTTGGCTCTGCGAATATCTCCGCAACGATTACAGGCTTGGCTGGTGTAGTGGCTGTTGACAAAGATTACATTCTTGCCAAGCATCTCAGCTTTGTATTCAATAAAACTGAGAAGTTGGTTTGCACTCCAGCTTCCAATGAGTTTTCTGGTCTTTTTTCCAGTTTTACCTTTCCGCTTCATAGCTCCCGTTTTCAAAATTTCAAGGGCGATAGCATCACAATCTTTATTCACGATTGCTTTGCTGATACAGTGGTTGATGTCAGCGACGAACCGTCTCTCTCGTCCGCTCAATTTCTGCAGAGCTCTTTTGGCGGAGCGAGTGCCTGCTCGCTGAAGGCAACCCTTCAAATATCTGTATCTCCCCTTGACATCTCTAAGCTTTCTACCATTGAAAAAAGTATTATCAGAAGTGACGGCAGGATTGTAAATCCCCCTATCAACTCCGATGATTCTCTTTGCTTTATGTTTTTCTTGAACTTCGATATTAACAACGATGTCCATAAAGATTCTTCCTTTCTTTGTTCTGATTCTTGCACTTGTAGATTCATTGAATGTATATTTTTCAAAATAGGCAGGGATTTTGACAGCATATTTCTTCCTCCCTCGTATTGTGCTGATACTCACAAGCTTAGAATCGCTGAGAAGCCGAAATGTATTGTGATTGAGCCTGATGGAACTATCCTGTTTTTTGGTAGGCTTCCTCTTGAGTTTGAGACGTTTGAGCATATCGCTGGCTTGGTCTCGAACAGCAGTCACAAGGCTACTATTCAGTTGGGGATAAGCCTTCCTGATTGTTCTGTAAGTGAGCTGATGAAGCCTTGTCTTGTTGAAAGTCTTGCTTTTCATTCCCACATCAATAGTATCTTGACAGGCTTGATTACTCAGTCTGATTGTGTTTCGCAGGTCATCGTCTCCGATGACTTCGGCTCTGATTGCAACATTCATAATAATCCATTAAAACACAACTTATTTAAATGTGTTGCGTTTTTAAACTTTGATGAGAACAAAAAGAACAAGGCATTCGGTTTACAACATCAATTATCATATGGTATGGTGTCCAAAATATCGCAAAAAAATCTTGATTGGAACAGTCAAGGATTTAGTCGAGAATACAATCAAAGAAATCTGCGATGCGAGAGGCTGGGAACTTATCAGTTTGTCAGTTCAGCCAGACCACATTCACACTTTTCTTTCAGTTTCTCCGATATTCAGCCCTATGTTTGTAGTGAAAGTTTTGAAGGGAGCAACAGCAGTGAGAGCAGTGAAGGAACATCGGTTCGCCAAAAGGTTTTGGAGTCCGAGCTATTATGTTGGAACAGCAGGAACAGTCACAGAAAAAACTATTCAGAAGTATATTCAGGAACAAGAAATTACGAGGTGAACGAGTGGCAATTCACCACTGCAACAAGATTGCGGTGTCCCCTTGCCACCTAACGTTATGGTTTCAGCGTGTTTTACGTTTACGTCGCTTTTTCTTCCTCTTCTGCGGAATAGTTTGGCACCGCTGTCTTGCTGATGATAAAGACGTCGCCCACTGACTTCACGAGCTGATGAGGAACAATGACACCTTTTGCGCTGCCCAACACTTTTGTGAGAAATGAGCTTTTTGTTGCTTTAATCTTCCAACCAAATGTTTTGTTTGCGGTTAAAATACCATCTTCCACATCACCAAAATAATCACCACTATCGGTAAATACTTTCATATCGTACGTTTCTGACATCTTTTTGAGCTTCAACATAGGGTTCACCTCGAATGTGTAACCAGCACATCTTGGGCTATTTAAAATTTTCGAGCTTTTGGCGCATACTATTAAAAACCTGTTTATCTTTTATGTTTCTATGGCAGAATTCATCATTATTGGAACGTCGCACATTTCACGCGAAAGTGTCTCGCTAATTACAAAAGTTATTGAGGAGAAAAAGCCTGATTTTGTTGCAGTTGAGCTTGACGTGAGGCGACTTCATGCGCTTCTGACACGTCAGAAAGGAAGCATGAGCATTCGTGATGTCTTTCGTGTAGGATTCAAAGGATTTATTTTTGCTGTCATTGGGTCGTTGGTGCAACGAAAGCTCGGGAAGATTGTTGGTCTTGAGCCCGGTTCTGATATGCTTCAGGCAGTTCGAATTGCTCAACGTCATGGTATTCAGCTGCTCCTCATTGATCAGGATATTGAGGTGACGCTGCGACGCTTTTCACAGGCATTCAGCTGGAAGGAAAAATTTAGGTTTATTGCAGATATGGTTAAAGGCTTATTATTTCCTCGTGCTGAACTGAAAAAGTATGGGTTGGGCGACATCGATTTGAGAAAAGTGCCACCTGCACAGCTTGTTGATACGCTTATTGGACGACTCAAAGAGCGTTATCCCAGTCTTTATCAGGTGCTCATCGCAGAACGAAACGCGTATATGATTAAAAAATTGAAGAGGGTTGCTGTTGATAAGCCTGATGCTCGCGTTGTGGTTGTGGTGGGTGCTGGACACCAGAGGGAATTGGAGAAAGCGCTGGCATAGGCTTTTTTGGTGGTTGAACTTTTTAGTAGTCCTGTCACTTACAAAATTGCCAATGTTGCCCAGTTTCCATTATTTGTACTTATCGCCCATCCGTTAGGAGCCATCTGATATTTTCCTTTACTTAGGTAAATTTTGAGTTCCTCCAATTGTACTGATTTTATTACCCATAGCTCTACGAGGTTACCAACTTTCTCAACAAAAAACGATGTGCCTCGAGCCAATGAAATTCTTGCGGTTATATCATTCCCCCTCGCGTTAACGGTAAAAATGCCGCCTTTTCTGAGTATTATTTCCTCTCGACCTCTTGTATTGTGACTCTCAAATATTGCTTTAAATCTCATTAGCGCGTCTTTATCCATTTTTGACACCTCTTTGTTTAGCATTGTTCATCAACATTTAAACTTTCTCCACACGCGATAATGTCAAATTAAGTTGAAATCATGGCTGCTACGCAAGGAAGAAAAAACAAAACGTACGTATTTTTTTTCGCCTCCCTTCTGCTCCAACGACCACTTACCAATTGCGAAGCTTTTGCAACACATTGAAGTTGACATTATCTCTACAATCTGACAACAGCTTTAAAAATCCAGAGAAAATCATTCCATCATGGTGTTTTTCGAAGAGTGTGATAGAATTAAGAGATTCTTTGCTTTTTCACATACCGAAATAAAAGATTTGGCGATTGCGACTGTTGTTCTCGGCTTCGTTTTTTCGTTCCGTGACTGGGGTAATGATGGCGTGGATATTCTTGTCGGTGTCAGACATTTTTTGACAACGGTTCTTCTCGCTGCCGTGTCGCTGTTTGTTCACGAATCTGCACATCGCATCATGGCTCTTTTGATAGGCTATAAAGCTGAATTCAAGCTATGGTGGGGTGGATTACTGGCAAGCCTCATTCTTGTCTTCATATCGAATGGACGTATTCCTTTGGCGTTGCCTGGTGGTGTTGTTAATGCTATTTTGATTCGTCAGCGTCTTGGAGAATTTCGTTACGGATTGAATTATTGGGAAAATGGATTAATTGCATTGTATGGGCCGCTTGCAAATCTTGCGCTTGCGTTTCTTGCGAAAATATTTCTCAATTTTTTTCCCGGCAGCTTTCTTTTTGAAAAATTGTTGTTTCTCAATATTGTGATGGCTATCTGTACGATGTTACCGATTCCTCCACTCGATGGCATGTCAACCTTCTGGGGCAGCCGTGTTGTTTTCGTCCTCGCTTTTGTCGGCATACTTGTCAGTGGCATCCTCATCTATTTTTACGGGATTGGGCTTGCGATTCTTGGAGGCATCTTATTTATGATTGTCGGAACAATTTTATACTATCTTGCATTTGAACAGGAACCATAATGATAACGCGCGAAACAATGTTATTTGAGCACTGGCCTGAGACGTTGGCAGCGGCGCTACTGCTTGTTGGTTTTTTTATCGCACTCATTATTCGAAGCCCGTTTATGCATTATCTCGTTATTTCTATTGCGGGATTGCTCTGCGGACGTGTTTTATATGACAAACATCTTCGGCAGCCAATTTTTCCTTTCGTACTCATTGTAGCGGGATTTTTTTTGGGATATATGCTTGGTGCGGTATCAGCGAGCAAATTAATGGTGTTGGTGCTGTTTTTAGTAGGATTAACGGTGTCTTATCAGGCTCATAAAAGAGGCTATGTTGGGTTCTTTAAGAGTGCGGGATTTATAAAGTGAAAGAAGCGCAAAGTTATCAAGTTAGATTCGGAGACCTAACTCTAATTTATCCATTATTTATCTTCCATTTTTTCCAGCCTTCACGAAGCTCTTTTTCAAAATTTTTTGCTTCCTTATCGCTCATTGTCCATCGTCCTGCCAAGTTCTCGAATTTACTCCTCATCTTGTCAATCAGTCTTTTCATCTTACAGCCTTTGCATATTTTTCCTTTTTAAGCTTTTTCTGCGCTAAATTATATATACCAGTTTACCACTTTTCCTCGTTATGGTATCTGATGAAGAGTTTGGCTCGTTACTCGCAGAGTATGAAGGTTTTCGTGACACGCTCATGGATGAAATAGCCAAACTGCGCGAAGAAATTGAAAATATTAAAGAAGAACTTAAAGACATCCGCAAAGTGATTGAAGACGAACAGTAGCCTTTCTTTATATAACACCATTGCACACTTTATTCATGCTTGTTGATTTTGAACCCCGTCTTTATCAGCAGACCATTCTTGCAACAGCATCCCAAAAAAATACGCTCGTTGTTTTGCCTACAGGGTTGGGAAAGACTGCGATTGGATTTATGCTTGCTGCACAACGCTTTCACCAATACCCACAGTCAAAAATATTATTTCTTGCACCGACCAAGCCGCTTGCCGAGCAACATCTGCGTACTTTTCAGAAACATCTCGCTCTTGACAAAGAAAAATACGCACTTTTTACCGGTGCAGTTTCTCCTGACAAGCGTGCGGAACTGTGGAAAACTGCGCAGGTCATTATTGGCACGCCTCAAGGTATTGAAAATGATGTCTTGGGCGACAAGATTGCTCTTGATGCGGTCAGTTTACTTGTTCTTGACGAGGCTCATCATGCAACCGGCGACTACAGCTATTGTTTTATTGCTCAACAATATCTCAAAAAAGCACAGTTTCCCCGCATTCTTGGATTGACTGCTTCTCCGGGGAGCGATGCCGAAAAAATAAAAGAAGTGTGCAAAAATCTGCATATCGAAGCCGTTGAAATACGAACTCCTGATGAGGCTGACGTTGTTCCTTATATTCAGGATACAACAACCGAGTGGGTTGGCGTTGATTTACCTGCGTCGTTTTCAGAGATTTTAACAAATCTCAAAGATTGCTATCTCTCTCGTTTGCGCCAGATAAAACAATATGGGTATCTGAATTCTCTTGATATGAGAAAGCGTGAACTCCTTGAGCTGCAGCAACAATTATTTTCTGAAGCACAGGGCAACAAAGACTCGGTGATATTACATTCGGTTTCGTTGCTTGCTGGAGCGCTGAAAATAGAGCATGCAATTGAACTTCTTGAAACCCAAGGCATTGCTCCGTTGTATGCGTATCTGCAAAAGCTTGAGGTTGAGGCGCGCGAAGGCAAAAGCAAAGCTGTCCAGTCTCTTGTAAATGACGCCAGTTTCAAATCTGCGTTTATCAAAACTGCACAGTTTTATGAGGTTGGCATTCAGCATCCCAAACTCGTGAAGCTCGCGGACATTGTCGAAAAAGAGATTGCTTCCGTCAAGAAAATACTGATATTTACGCAATATCGCGATTCTGCAACGGCAGCTGTTGCTGTACTGAACAAACTCTCTGGTGTCAATGCGCAGATTTTTGTCGGACAGACCAAGAAAGGAGAAACGGGCATGAGTCAAAAGCAGCAAAAAGAGCTGATGGAACGTTTCCACGCGGGAGAATTCAATGTTCTCGTTTGCACAAGCGTTGGAGAAGAAGGGCTCGACATTCCTGAGGTCGACCTTGTTATTTTTTATGAACCCATCCCAAGCGCTATTCGTCATATCCAGCGCAGAGGGCGAACCGGACGCCATGATATTGGCAAAGTGATTGTGCTCATGGCGAACAACACTCGCGACGTTCGCTATCGCTGGGTCGCACACCATAAAGAGCAGCGTATGATACGGATTTTGAAACAGCTGAAAAAAACGTTTGTCGCAATTCCACAAGAGCAGCCGAAATTACAGTCTTTTATTTCTTCGGAACAGAAAGTAACCATCGTTTCCGATTATCGTGAAAAAGGTTCCGATGTCATGAAAGAATTGGTTGCTCTTGGCATATCGCTTCGTCTCGAAAAGCTTGAGTATGCTGATTATCTTTGCTCAGGCAATTGCGCGGTTGAGTTTAAAACAGTTGATGATTTCGTTGCAAGCATTGTCGATGGTAGGTTGCTTGAACAGTTGCGCGGACTGAAGCAATTTGCGAAGCCATTGGTCATTGTTCAGGGCGAACAGGATATATATACCGTACGCAAAGTTCATCCGCGTGCTATTCAGGGTATGCTTGCAGCAATTGCGGTGAGTTTTGGCATTCCAATGCTGCGGACGAAAAACGCACAGGAAACGGCATCTTTGCTTGCTGTTATCGCAAAACGTGAGCAGGATACTGGTCGCGAGCATCAGGCTCATGCTAAAAAACCACTGACGCTTGCGGAACAGCAGGAATATGTTGTTTCTGCGTTGCCGAGTGTTGGGCTTAAACTGGCACAACAGCTGTTGCAGCATTTTGGCAGTGTCGAAAAGATTGTGAATGCCTCAGAAGATGACCTCCGTAAAGCCGACGGGATTGGAGAACTGCTTGCAGCGAAAATAAAGAAGTTATGTTCTGAGAGTTATAAAAAATTATCCTAACTCTTTCTTCAGGAGTTTTACTGTCTCGTCCAGTGGAATCATGGACACTTCAGCTGCTCCTTTTTTCGCTCCATTCCCTGTAAATTCAAACGGATCATCCATATCTTTTATCAGCAATATCATGTATACCAAAATAAAACTAGATGCAGCGTAGGTTGCAGCCCCAAGAATAAACGTATCTGTTTTTGAAAACACGATAAGGACAATGACCGCGGCTGATATTATTTCCATAATTGTATAACCAGCTTTGATGAACATTGTTTCTTTTATGACCTGGACGCGCATGATGTCCTGTCTCAAACCTTTTTGCGTTTCTTCCATCCACGAAAAACTTTCTTTTATTCCGAACTTTGCGAAATGTTTGTTTAATCCATTGACCTGAGCATAGACGGTTTCGACTTTTGCTTTCTTTTCAAGCCATTTCTTTACTGTTTCTGTTAGATTAAGAAGTGCAACAAGCAACGCTCTTCTGTTTTTTTTGTTTTGTTCGATACGATTATGGTCCTGAAAACTCAGGATACCGCTTGCGATTGAGCCTAATAGCTGTTCGCTGTCCTTGAAATCTTGCAAAATGCCTGCAAGCATGAAACCGATGAGAAACACTGCACCTGTTAGGAGACTTGCGATGATGATGTTCATGTCGAGAATGTTTAAGTCTTTCGAACGCACATAGTATTGTACGAAAAGACCAGGAAGAACAACGAGGAGAAATACTTTGAGTGAGAGTGCCCATTTTTCGTGAAAATTCATCATGTCTATCCCTCTCATGCGGAAATGATTGTTTTTGTGTTTTTAAATGTGTTGGAATCCCAAGAAAAAATGCTGTTACTCGGCGTCACTGCTGTTACGAAAGGAAGAAAAAAATAAACGTTTAAAACTTTTTTTTTCCGCCTTCCTTCTGATTCAACGACAGCCTACTTCATCGCTCGCAATCTTCGTATTCTCTCATCAGCGGGTGGATGCGTCGAAAGCAAATTAAGAAAAGCATTCGCGCGAAATGGACTCGAAATAAACAAATGTGCTGTTGCCGTTGTACTTGCATGTGGTGCCAACGGATGTGCTTTCACACTTCCTGCTATCTTTTCCAATGCAGATGCGAGATGCTCGGGATGTCCAGTGAGCTTTGCACCCGATGAATCTGCGATATATTCACGGCTGCGGGATATGGCAAGCTGTAACATAGTTGCTAAAATTGGTGTTATTATTGCGAGAACGAGCAGTTCAAGTACATTATTGTCCCTGTCTCTGCCACCACCAAAAATAGCTGCAAAACGTGCAATAAATGCAATGTATGAAATAACTGCTGCAATTCCTGCTGCTATGCTGCTGATAAGGATGTCGCGGTTGGTGATGTGGCTCAGTTCATGGCCGAGAACTCCTTTTAATTCATCTCTTGTCAAGTGCTGAAGAATGCCGGTTGTGCATGCGACGACTGCGTGTTCTGGATTTCTGCCTGTTGCAAATGCATTCATCTGCGGCGAATTGATGATGTATATTCTTGGTTTTGGAATGTGTGCTTTCGCTGCAAGCTCTTCAATCATCTGATGAAGATATGTGTATTCAGTTTTGTCTGCAGACTTTGCTCGATAAATTGCAAGAACAATCTTATCAGAAAACCAGTAGCTGCCGAGGTTTGTGATTAACGCGATGATTAAACCTATCGTCAGTCCTTGATAACCGCCCATAAGCCAGCCCGCTCCCAAGAGAAGACCGCTCAGAAGGCTGAGAAACAATACTGTTTTGAGTTGGTTGTGCATGGTGTTTTTGTTACTGCTGAACAAGGTTAAATAACTTATGGAATTTTTATCTTGCTTGCAGGTTGCAGATTTTTTTCAGTCGATAATCCAGTATCTCCGCAGGAGTCATGTTGTTCTCCAAGTTCACACTACTTCAATAAAGGAATCACACCGCCGCCGCGCGGTAAGGGGTATGTTTGCCCCTG